>UMLM01000739.1_pt1 | contig 14617 bp, 9 predicted proteins | sample 1966571 | NCBI WGS metagenome assembly UMLM01 (sample SAMEA4836203, study PRJEB28245) | human gut metagenome | biome: gut microbiome; material: fecal sample | place: Denmark | collected 2008 | reverse complement strand
CCAGCAGCAGCCAGACCGGCAGGAAATACCGCGTCTGCAAGCCGACGATGCGCACCATGCCCACCGGCGTGTAGGTGATGTACATGGCGGTCATCGCGCCCACGGCGTAGACCAGGCCGAACACGCCCAGCCAGCCCATGCGGCGTCGGCCCAGCGTGTCGGTCTGCGCGGTGCAGAGCATCGCCGCCGCCAGCAGCACCGGCGGTGCGGTGATGCTGATAAACGCAATCGGCATATCCTTCCAGCCGAACAGCCCCAGTTGGCCGAGGAACCCGTCGTTCTCATACAGTGTGCCCAGCAAAACCGCGATATAACGCAGCGGATTTTTCAAAACAAACAGCAGCTGCGCACCGCCGTTCACGGTGGTGCCGCCCTGGCGGGCAATCGCGCCGTAGTTGTGGCGCAAAAGCGTGCCGTACTGCTCCACACCGAGGGTCAGCGCCAGTGCGCCCGCAGCGGTCAGTACGGCGTACACGGCGCGGCTGAAACGCACCTTCCACTCGGATTTCCGTAAAATCAGCGGCAGCACGACCCACAGCAGATTGATATACGGCTTGGTGCCGTTGGCGAACACGCAGGCCAGCGCATAAAAAAACGCCGTCTTATCGTTCCATTCGTCCCGCGTCAGCAGGGCCAGCATGAGGTAATAGCAGCCCAAAAGCGTCGCGTCGTAGCTCAGCGACGCACCCATGTAGAGCGACATCGGCATAAGCATAATGCACAAAAACGCAGGTCTGCATTTGTGCGCACTGCGCAGCGCTGCATAGCACAGCGCCGTGTAGGCCAGCAGGTTCACGAGCCGCCCGCCGTACAGGCAGCCCAGTGCGCCAAGCTCAAACAGCCGCGCCAGTGCCATGCCCAGCGCACCGGGCAAAAACGGCAAAATCAGAAAGCTGACCGGCTCGGTCACGCGCTGCGGCACAGAGTCCCTATACAACCAGGTAAGATACTGTTCAAAACTGTCCCGGATGTTCTCCACCCGGCCATCCTTGCCGTACTGCTTCAGCGCGTACCCGGCGGAGTTGAACGGCTGCTCGGCGTGGGTGTCGGGGTCGGTGCCCAGCCCTGCCGAGGTGTGCGCGTTGACCCACGCGCCGGGGAACGCCGCAACAAGCTCGTCCACGTCCTCGGGGTAGCCACGCTGGGCATCAAAATCGAACCGGCCCATGGATATAGCGTAGGTGCGAAGATAATGGTCGGTCTCGTCGGGGGCCTGCATCGGCGGGTTGGCAAAGGCGAACAGCACGCCGCACAGCAGAATGCACACCGCGCCCTTTTTGGCAAAGTCCCTGACCCGCCGCAGCGCCAGCGCCGCCGCACCGGCCAGCACGGCCAGCCCCACGCAAAGGCCGGTCACGCCCGCTGCAGATACGCCGCGGGCGTCCAGCCCGTAGAACACGCGCCAGTAGTAGCTGACGACGACGCCCAGCGAGGCGCAGACCGCCAACACGAAAGCCCACCGGGCGGCGGGCTGCTGCACGGTGGGTAGGGACAACTTCTTTTTGGAAACGTTTGACATAAAATCAGATTCCTGTAGGGGCGAGGCATGCCTCGCCCGGCTGTTCGCCGCGCCGCAAGGTATCCGGCTTGGCAAGGTCGGGGGCCGGGCGTACCCGGCCCCTACAGTGCATGAAAAATCTGCGATGTTACAGAATATACTGCCCGACCTTGTACTGATCCAGGTTGCCGCGCAGGAACTCGATGGTCGCAGCCAGGCCCTGCTCAAAGGTGTACTGGGGCGCCCAGCCGGTCAGCTCACGCAGCTTGGTGGAATCGCCCAGCAGGCGGTTGACCTCGCTCTTTTCGGGGCGCAGACGCTCGGCCTCGCAGACGATCTTGGCGTTCGGGTTGATCTGGGCGATCAGCTCGTTGGCCAGATCACCGATGGAATGCTCAACGCCCGTCGCAATGTTCAGCTCCTGGCCAATCGCGGCGTCGCAGTCGGCAATCGTCATAAAGCCGTTGGCCGTGTCCTTGACATAGTTGAAGTCGCGGGTCGGGGTCAGGCTGCCGAGCTTGATCTCGGTCTGACCGGCCAGCAGCTGGGTGATGATGGTCGGGATAATGGCGCGTCCGCTCTGGCGCGGGCCGTAGGTGTTGAACGGGCGCACGATGGTGACGGGCAGGTCAAAGCTGCGGTAGAAGCTCTCGGCCAGGCGGTCCGCGCCGATCTTGGTGGCGGAGTAGGGGCTCTGGCCCTGGAACGGGTGCTTTTCGTCGATGGGCACGTACTGCGCCGTGCCGTAGACCTCGCTGGTGGAGGTGACGAGCACGCGCTGGGTGTCCAGCTCACGCGCGGCGTTCAGCACATTCAGCGTGCCCTTGATGTTGGTGTCCACGTAGCTGTCCGGGCTGTGGTAGGAAAAGGGGATCGCGATGAGCGCGGCCAGATGGAACACGCGCTCCTGCCCGCACATGGCGGTGCGCACGCCGTTGGGGTCGCGCACGTCGCCCATGAAGATGTCGATTTCGCTGCGGATCTCCGGCGGCAGGGTGTCGATCCAGCCCAGCGAGCCAAAGGAATTGTACAGACAGAACGCGCGGACCTTTTCGCCGCGCTTGACGAGTTCTTCGGTCAGGTGGCTGCCAATAAAGCCGTCTGCGCCGGTGACCATAACGGTGTGTGCCATTGCTTGCTCCTTTTTAAAAAGGGGACAATGCCCCATATTTCAACTTTATTACAAAACAGTATAACCGATTTCGGGGAAGATTTCAACTGTAAGTTATGAATAGTGAATGGGCGGCTGCACGAACGCGCCCCTCATCCGTCAGCGGCCCCGTCCGCTGACGGATGAGGGCGAACCTCGCCTTACAGCCCGTTTACAGTTTTTGCAAAAAATCCCTGTTTTCCTATTGACATACGGTTAATTCCGTGTTATCATACAGTCAACCTACAAATCACATAGGTTTATTACAAAAAGCAAGGAGGTGCAAAGTATATGGCTCACGTTTTTGGTGATCTGCTGCGTCAGAATTTCCGCTGTGGCCGAATGCCTAACTCCCGGGCAAATGCAGTCCGGGCGCGGGGCAATGCTTTGCACTGCCTGTAAAACCGACGCCGCACTGCATATTCTGCCCGGGAGTTGTACCAAAACGACCCCCGGCTTTTCTTTTACAAAAAACAGAAAAAAACAGAAATGAGGATTTTATCATGAGCGAGCGTAAACTGCATTTTGAGACCCTTCAGCTGCACGTCGGCCAGGAGCAGGCCGATCCCGTCACCGATTCCCGTGCGGTACCCATCTACCAGACCACCTCCTATGTTTTCCCCAATTCCCAGAATGCCGCTGACCGCTTTGCACTGAGGGCCGAGGGCAACATCTACGGCCGCCTGACCAACTCCACCGAGGATGTTTTTGAAAAGCGCATCGCGGCTCTGGAGGGCGGCGTTGCCGCGCTGGCCGTTGCCTCCGGCGCCGCTGCCATCGACTACACCCTTCAGGCACTGGCCCAGAACGGCGGGCACATTGTGGCGCAAAAAACCATCTACGGCGGCACCTCCAACCTGCTGGCCCACACGCTGCCCGCGTTCGGTGTGCAGACGACCTTTGTCAACGCCCATGATCTGGCCGAGGTCGAGGCTGCCATTCAGGACAACACCCGCGCTGTCTATATTGAAACGCTTGGCAACCCCAACGCCGACATCCCCGACATTGACGCCATTGCCGCTATCGCCCACAAGCACAGCATTCCGCTTGTCATCGACAACACCTTCGGCACGCCCTACCTGATCCGCCCAATCGAGCATGGTGCCGACATCGTTGTCCATTCTGCCACCAAGTTCATCGGCGGCCACGGCACCTCTCTGGGCGGCATCATCGTTGACTCCGGCAAGTTTGACTGGAAGGCCAGCGGCAAATTCCCCGCCTTCTCGGAGCCGAACCCCAGTTACCACGGCGTCTGCTTTGCCGAGGCTGCCGGCCCCGCCGCCTTTGTGACCTATGTGCGCGCCGTGATCCTGCGCGATCTGGGCGGCTGCATCAGCCCGTTCAACGCATGGGTGCTGCTGCAGGGTACCGAGACGCTCTCCCTGCGTCTGGACCGCCACAATGAAAACACCAAAAAGGTCGTCGAGTTCCTGACCCACCACCCCAAGGTGGAGAAGGTCAACCATCCCAGCCTGCCCGACCACCCCGACCACGCCCTGTATGAGAAGTATTTCCCCAACGGCGGCGCGTCCATCTTTACCTTCAACATCAAGGGCGGCCAGAAGGAAGCCTTTGCGTTCATCGACCACCTGCAGATCTTCTCTCTGCTGGCGAACGTCGCTGATGTGAAGAGCCTGGTCATCCACCCGGCCACCACCACCCATGCCCAGCTCTCCCCCGAGGAGCTGGCCGACGTCGGCATTCAGGAGAACACGATCCGCCTGTCTATCGGCACCGAGCACGTCGACGACATCATCGCTGATCTGGCACAGGCTCTTGACGCTGTCGAGTAATTTGTAAAGACTTTTAGAGGGAACAGGGATTCTATAGAACACCGCCGCCCGTGGGTTGCAAGCCCCATGGGCGGTGGGTTTTGTTTACGCAGAGAGCCTTCCCCCTAGGGGGAAGGTGTCTGCGGCTCTGCCCGCAGACGGATGAGGGGCGACCTGCCGCAATTGCCCGTTTACGGATAGTTCCCCCACATACCCGCCCCTCATCCGGCACTGCGGGGCCACCTTCCCCCTAGGGGGAAGGCTTGGGGCTTGCACTGCGTCAATGTTTGTTGTATCATTTATATACAAATTCTCCCACAAAGGAGCTATCCCCATGCCCCATATCATCGAAATTACAGATTTATCCGCCCCCGAGCTGGCTCCTTACACTAGGCTCACCGAGGCCCAGCTGCGCAATAAGCTGGAGCCCGAAAAGGGTATCTTCATCGCCGAAAGCCCCAAGGTCATCGGCACGGCGCTGGACGCCGGGTGCGAACCGCTCTCCTTTTTGATGGAGCGCCGCCAGATCGACGGCCCCGCCGCGGGCGTGCTGGCCCGCTGCCCCGACGCCGCCGTCTACACCGCGGACCGCAGCGTGCTGCAGGCCCTGACCGGCTACGCGCTGACCCGGGGTGTGCTCTGCGCCATGCGCCGTCCGCAGCCGCGCAGCGTCGAGGCGCTGTGCAGAGACGCCCGCCGCGTCGCGGTGCTGGAGGGTATCGTGGATTCCACCAACATCGGGGCCATCTTCCGCGGGGCCGCCGCACTGGGCATGGACGCGGTGCTGCTCTCGCCGTCCTGCTGCGACCCGCTCTGCCGCCGTGCCGTCCGCGTCAGCATGGGCACGGTGTTCCAGGTGCCGTGGGCAACGCTGGGTGACAGCCCTGCCGACTGGCCCGAGGCCGGGATGGCCCGCCTGCACGCGCTTGGCTTTAAAACTGCCGCCATGGCGCTGGACAGCCGCGCCGTCAGCATCGATGACCCCACGCTGCGCGCCGAGCCGCGCCTTGCCATCGTGCTGGGCACAGAGGGCGACGGCCTGGCCCGCACCACGATTGCCCACTGTGACTACACCGTCATGATCCCCATGCAGCACGGCGTAGACTCACTGAATGTGGCCGCGGCAGGGGCCGTGGCGTTCTGGGAGCTGCGGGCAAGATAATATAGTGTGCCTTCCCCCGTGGGGGAAGGTGTCTGCGGCCCCGCCCGCAGACGGATGAGGGAAAACCTTGCCTTGATTGCCCGCGAACAGGTTGCTATGGGAAGGCAGCCCCTCATCCGACCTCGCTCCGCTCGGCCACCTTCCCCCACTGGGGAAGGCTTTTGTGCGCTCCGTCAATCTGCCACAAAAATATTACAAAACTTTTACGCCCTGCTGACCGAAACGTCGGCGGGGCTTGTTGTTTTTGACGGAGCAAAATGTTACAATAATTATACAAGCACGCAAAAAGCGTGCAATAACAAATGCGGAGGTTTTCTTCCATGGGCTTCCTGAAAAAATTCACCAAGCAGGAGATCAGCTGGATGATGTACGACTGGGCCAACAGCGCCCACTCGGTCATCGTCGTGACCATCCTGCCCATCTTCTTCGACACCGTTGCGGGCTACACCGCCGACAGCGTGTCCAGCATGTCCACCTGGGGCTTTGCCACCAGCCTGGCTATGGCCATCGTCGCCCTCAGCGCGCCGTTCCTGGGTGTGTTCGGCGACATCCGCGGTATGCGCAAAAAGCTGTTCACGGCATTTATGCTCATCGGCGTTGTCTCGGTAGCAGGGCTTTCCTTCACGCCGTTCATGGACTTCACCACCTCGCCGGATGCGGCGGGCAGGGTCGCGGCGATAGTGCTGGTGCTCTACATCACAAGCACCATCGGCTTTGATGCATCCTGCATCTACTACGACGCTTTCCTGACCGACGTCACGACGGAGGACCGCATGGACTCGGTCTCGACGCTGGGCTACGGCCTCGGCTACATCGGCGGCTCGACGATCCCCTTGCTGATCTTCCTCATCATGAACGCCGTCGGCGTGCCGATGCTGACCTGCCTCGGGTTCATCTTTGGCCTGACCGCCGTGTGGTGGCTCGTGTTCAGTGTCCCGCTGGTCAAAAACTGTGAGCAGACCTCCGGCAAGCCCTATAAGAAGGGTGACGTGGGGGCCAGCATTAAAAACGTGTTCACGACCATGAAGGAGATCGGCGCGGATAAGCCAATGCTGATCTACATTATATCGTACTTTTTCTACATCGACGGTGTGCATACCATCATCAGCATGTCTACAAGCTACGGCACCAACCTGGGGCTGGACTCCGCCGGAATGCTGCTGGCGCTGCTGCTGGTGCAGGTGCTGGGCCTGCCGTTCTGCCTGCTCTACATGAAGCTGGCCGAGAAGTTCGGCGCGCGCACGATGGTCGGCGTCGGCATCTGCGTCTACATGTTTATCTGCGTATTTGCGTTCTTTATGAACAGCCTATGGCAGTTCTGGATGCTGGCCGTGCTCTGCGCCACCAGCCAGGGCGGCATTCAGGCGCTGTCCCGCTCGATGTTCGGCAAGCTCATTCCCGACAAGGCCCGCAACGGCGAGTTCTTCGGCTTCTTTGACATCTTCGGCAAGTTCTCGTCCATCATGGGCCCGGCGCTCGTCGGCTTTGTCAGTGCCTTTACCGCCAACAAAATGCTGGCCGACCAGGGTCTGACCGCCGCCACAGCCACCGCCGAGCAGGTCGATGCCATCAATGCCGCCGCCGGACCGTTCGGCATTTTGTCCGTCATCCTCATCATCATTGTCGGTGCCGTGCTGTACTTTGGCGTGCTGCCGAAAGTTATGACGAATGACGAGAGGAAGATTTGAAGCAGAATGCCTTCCCCCTTGGGGGAAGGTGGCCGAGGCCCCGCCCGAGGTCGGATGAGGGGGAACCTTGCCATGATTGCCCGTGAGCGGAATGCTGTGGCAAACTTTGCCCTCATCCGTCACCTTCGGTGACAGCTTCAGTCTACGCGCCAAGAGCCGCCTACGGCGGTTGCGCTCCGACACGCGCCTGCGGGCGCAGCTCCGATGGGAAACCCTTTTTGAAAATTTGACTTTTTCCCTTCCACGCAGTACAATTATACCTACGCTGATACGAAAGGGGACCCTACATGCCGGAAGGCTATACCCATGTGCGCACCGCAAGAAAAGCTGCGGAAACTATCCACTACAAAATTCAGTGCCCGGCGGCGTTTGCGGCGGGTGCCAACGGCCCGGACAGCTTTTTCTGCTTTGAAATCTGGAAAAAGCGCGCCAAGCGCCGCTACGACCTGCCCGGCCTCGGCAGCCGCATGCACGAGGAAAAGACCGGCGCGTTCCTGCGCAGTCTTTGCGCCAACGTCAAGACCCGCCCGCAGGTCGAGTACACGCTCGGCTTTTTGAGCCACTACGCCGCGGATACCGTCGTGCATCCGTTCATCTGTGCCATGTGCGCGCCCGGCCAGCCCTACGCGGGCAAGGGCGGGCACGGCTATCTGGAGATCGCGCTCGACTCGACGCTCCACGCCGAGGACACCGGCTCTGCGCTGGTTCCCGTCGATGACGTCAGCCCCCTGCCCACAGGGGAGGAGCTGGCCGACATCACGGCGCTGCTGCACACCTGTCTGCTGGAAACCTACGGCGAGGACATCCCCGTGGAGTACCTGGCCGATGCGTTCTGGCACACCTACAGGCTGCGCGGGCTGTTCCCCAGTAAGCACGGCGTGCGCCGGGTGTTTTTCTGGCTCGTGGAGCCGCTGTTCGGCGGGCGCGGCTTCATCACGGGCCACGTCTCGCCGCGGCAGCTGGACAAGCGCCTGCCCGGCGACTGGACCGACCCGTTTACCGGCGAGCATCACGACGGCGGGCTGTTTGCGCTGCTGCCAAAGGCAGTCTTTCGCAGTGAGCAGTTCATGGGTGCGGCGCTGCTGTACTGGATGAACCGGCTGCCCCCCGCAGAATTTGCCGAAAAGCTCGGCAGTATGAGCTATCTGCAGGGCATCGCCACTCCCGAGAGCGACCCTGACACAACAAATCAAACCGAAAAGGAGAACACCGTATGATTCGCATTACCATGCAGAACGGCAAGACCATCGACATTGAGCTGGACCACAGCGCAGCCCCCATCACCTGCGAGAACTTTGAGAAGCTCGTCAAGGACGGCTTTTACAACGGCCTGACCTTCCACCGCATTATTCCCGGCTTCATGATCCAGGGCGGTGACCCGCAGGGCACCGGCATGGGCGGCCCCGGCTGGCACATCAAGGGCGAGTTCCTGCAGAACGGCGTTGCCAACCCCATCAAGCACACCCGCGGCGTCATCAGCATGGCCCGCTCGATGGACCCGAACTCCGCCGGCAGCCAGTTCTTCATCATGCACCAGGATGCCCCGCATCTGGACGGCAGCTACGCCGCCTTTGGCCATGTTGTGAACGGCATTGAGGTCGTCGATGAGATCGCCAACGTTGCCACCGACTGGAACGACAAGCCCCGCACGCCGGTTGTCATGGAAAAGGTCGAGATCGTCTGACAGCAATAAAGAGAGCTATGCCCACGGGCATAGCTCCTTTTTATTATAAGGCTTCCCCCGCAGGGGAAGGCGTTTGATTTCAAATCACATAATCATTCCCCGGCTGGCTGGTGTTCACCAGGTCTGCCAGAGTGATGCCGTCGAAATAGTCGTTGATCATCGTATTCAGCTTGCGCCACATCGGCAGGGTGCGGCACTCGGCCATGCGGCGGCACTCCACGGGGTTCTGCTCCAGGCAGGCTACCGGGGCCAGGCTGCCCTCGCTCAGGCGCAGGATGCTGCCGACGGTGTACTCCTCGGGCGCTTTGGTCAGGCGGTAGCCGCCGGACTTGCCGCGCAGACCGGTCAGGTAGCGCTCCTTGACAAGGCCCTTCACGATGGCCTCCAGATACTTTTCGGAAATTTCCTGCCGTGCGGCGATCTCCTTCAGGGGGATATAGCCGTCGTTCTGGTGCTCGGCAATATCGATCATAACACGCAGCGCATAACGGCCCTTCGTTGAAATCATCATAGTGGTATGCTCCTTACTGTTCTTATAACCTATTATACAGGTTGGTAAATAGGATGGCAACACCTTTTTGCAAAATAATTTTGGAAAATTCCCTATTACCCTATTGACAAACGGGAAAACATGTTGTACAATCCTATTAACCTACAAGAAAGGTATGAATTGATATGCGAAAGGGATTTGTGCCATACGCGCGATGTCGCCGTCATGAGCTGTAAAACTGCGACCGATTTACAAATAAACAGAAATGACGATGGAGGAAACTACCATGAGCAAGATTTATACTTCCGCAGACCAGCTGATCGGCCACACCCCGCTGCTGGAGCTCACCCATATTGAAAACGCCGAGAACCTTGAGGCAAAAATTCTCGCTAAACTGGAATATTTCAACCCCGCCGGCTCCGTCAAGGACCGTATCGCCAGGGCCATGATCGACGACGCCGAGGCCACCGGCAAGCTGAAGCCCGGCTCCGTCATCATTGAGCCGACCTCCGGCAACACCGGTATCGGTCTGGCGTCCGTCGCCGCCGCCCGCGGCTACCGCATCATCATCGTCATGCCCGAGACGATGAGCGTCGAGCGCCGCCAGCTGATGAAGGCCTACGGCGCCGAGCTGGTGCTGACCGACGGTGCCAAGGGCATGAAGGGCGCCATTGCCAAGGCCGACGAGCTGGCGAAGGAGATCCCCAACAGCTTTGTGCCCGGCCAGTTTGTAAACCCGGCCAACCCCGATGCCCACAAGCGCACCACCGGCCCCGAGATCTGGGAGGACACCGACGGCAAGGTCGACATCTTCGTGGCAGGTGTCGGTACGGGCGGCACCGTGACCGGTGTCGGCGAGTACCTGAAGAGCCAGAACCCCAACGTCAAGGTCGTGGCCGTTGAGCCGGCTTCCTCCCCCGTGCTGAGCAAGGGCACTGCGGGCGCGCACAAGATTCAGGGCATCGGTGCCGGCTTTGTGCCCGACGTGCTGAACACCAAGGTCTACGATGAGATCATCCCCGTCACCAACGAGGACGCCTTTGCCACCGGCAAGCAGGTCGGCCACAAGGAGGGCGTGCTGGTCGGCATCTCCTCCGGCGCTGCGATCTGGGCCGCCATCCAGCTGGCCAAGCGCCCCGAGAACAAGGGCAAGACCATCGTGGCCCTGCTGCCCGACACCGGTGACCGTTATCTGTCCACCCCGCTGTTCGCGGACTGATTGCAATAGCGCAGAAAATTTGCTATAATGAACGCGGCAGATATTTGTCTGCCGCGTTTTTTGTACGTTTAATGGGAAATGGGATGCAGCGGGAGGCTCTCTCCCTCCGCCGCCTGCGGGCGGCACAGTTCCCCCTCTGGCGCAAGCGCCATCTCCCCCGTATCGGGGGAGCCTGTCTCGCAGAGGGAGGCAAGAGAGTTCCTTGGCCCCCTCTGCGAGGGGGCTGTCGCCGCAGCGACTGGGGGAGAGAGCTTCCCGATACTGCCCCTTTCCTTTTTGCAATAAAGGAGGCCCCTATGTCAAATACCCCCGGCGCGTTGATCGCCATGAGCGGCGGCGTGGACAGCACCGTCGCCGCCTACCTGATGAAGCAGGCGGGCTGTCGCTGCATGGGCGCGACCATGCGCCTGTACCAGAATGAGGATCTGGGCCAGAGCGGGTTCCACACCTGCTGCTCGGCGAAGGACGTCGAGGACGCCGCCGAGGTCGCGTTCCAGCTCGACATCCCGTTTGAGGTCGTGAACTACACCGAGGAATTCCGCGAAAAGGTCATTGCCAAGTTCATCGAGACCTACGAGGCGGGCGGCACGCCGAACCCCTGTATCGACTGCAACCGCACGATGAAATTTGACAAAATGCTGGACTTTGCCCGGGAGCACGGCCTGGACTATGTGGTCACAGGCCACTACGCCCGCATCGAGCAGGACCCCGCTACGGGCCGCTGGCTGCTGAAAAAAGCACTGTACACCGATAAAGACCAGAGCTATGTGCTCTACGTTCTGACCCAGGACCAGCTGGCGCACACGAAGTTCCCACTGGGCGGCATGGACAAACCGTCCATCCGCAAGATCGCCGAGGAGCAGGGCTTCTGCAACGCGCGCAAGCACGACAGCCAAGACATCTGCTTTGTGCCCGACGGCGACTACGTCGGTTTTATGGAGCGCTACACCGGCAAATATTACCCGGACGGCGACTTTTTGGACGTGAACGGCAACGTTGTGGGCCGCCACCACGGCGCGGTGCGTTACACCTGCGGCCAGCGCAAGGGGCTGGGGCTGGCGTTGGGCGCGCCGGTCTACGTCTGCGGCAAGGATATGGAGAAGAACACCGTCACCGTCGGCCCCGAGAGCGAGCTGTTCAAGACGACGCTGATCGCCGGGGACTTCAACTGGATTTCGGTTCCCGAGCTGACCGCCCCCATGCGCGTCAAGGCCAAGGCCCGCTACCGCCAGGTCGAGCAGCCCGCGACGGCCTACCCGCTGGAAAACGGCCTTGTGAAAGTCGTTTTTGACGAGCCCCAGCGAGCCATTACCCGCGGCCAGGCTGTGGTGCTGTATGACGGCGACGTGGTCGTCGGCGGGGGAACGATACTATAGATAATAGATAAAAAATAATAAATAATAAATATGGTGGAGTTTTCGCCCCGCGGGGCGAAAACAAAAATACGGTGCAGCTGCGATTTTGCAGCTGCACCGTTGTTTTTATAGAATTACAGCTTCTCCAGCGCCGCCTTCACGCGCTTAACGGTCTCCTCTTTCCCCATCATCGCGGCCAGGTCGGTGCCGCCGCCCGGGGTGCGGGACTTGCCGGAGAGGGCGATGCCCAGCGGGAACAGCAGCCAGCCGTTCTTCTTCTCCATGCTCTCGGCCAGCGTCTTGCACGCCTCAAAGATCGCGTCGCGGGTCCAATCGGTCTGCGCCTCCAGCACGGGCAGCAGGGCGGTCAGGGCCTCCTTCGCGGACTCAGGGGTCGTTTTCTGCTTCTTGTTGCGGTACATCTCAGCGTCAATGGGCAGCACGGCGTCAAAGAAGTCGAGCTGCGGCGGGATGTCCTCCAGCACCTCGCAGCGGGGCTGCAGGTTGGCGCAGAGCAGGTCACGGTCAATGCTGCAGTGCACGGCGCTGTCGATGAACGGGTCGGCCAGACGGCGGAATTCCTCAGCGGGCAGGGCACGGATGTAGGCAGCGTTGATGGCACGCAGCTTCAGCGGGTCAAAGATAGCCGGAGACTTGGAAATGCGGGACGGATCCCAGATCTTGATCATCTCGTCCAGAGAGAAAATCTCCTGCTCGCCCTCGGGGGCCCAGCCCAGCAGCAGCAGATAGTTCAGCACGGCAGCGGGCAGATAGCCCTTCGCCACGAGGTCCTGATAGCTGGCATCGCCGTTGCGCTTCGACAGCTTGTTCTGCGCGTCCTTCATGACGGGCGGGCAGTGGATGTAGACGGGCTTCTCCCAGCCGAACGCATCGTACAGCAGGTTGTACTTCGGCGTCGAGGACAGATACTCGCTGCCGCGGATGACATGGGTAATGCCCATCAGGTGGTCGTCCACGACGTTCGCAAAGTTGTAGGTCGGCATACCGTCGGTCTTGATCAAAATCTGGTCGTCCAGCTCCCTGACATCGACCTCGATATGACCGTAGACAACATCGTCAAAGCCCGCCACGCCGCTCTCGGGGATCTTCTGGCGGATGACATAGGGCTCACCCGCGGCCAGCTTGGCGGCAACTTCCTCGGCGGACAGGTGGCGGCAGTGGCCGTCGTAGTGGGTCATTTCGCCCGCAGCGCGCTGGGCCTCGTGCATTTCGTTCAGGCGCTCCTCGGTGCAGAAGCAGTAGTAGGCCTTGCCCGCCTTGACAAGCTGCTCGGCGTACTGCTTGAACATGCCCATGCGCTGGCTCTGCACGTAGGGGCCGACGGGACCGCCCACGTCGGGGCCCTCGTCCCAGGTCAGGCCGGTAGCCTTGAGCGTGCCGTAGATGATGTCGGTAGCGCCCTCGACCAGACGGCCCTGGTCGGTGTCCTCAATGCGTAGGATGAAGGTACCGCCGTTATGGCGGGCCTGCAGATAGGTGTACAGTGCGGTGCGCAGGTTGCCGACGTGCATATAGCCCGTGGGCGACGGCGCAAAACGGGTGCGGACGGTAGACATAGTTATTACCCCTTTATAAGACATTCAATTGGTTTCATTATAGGCGGACGGAAAGGCGGTGTCAATGGGAGAAAAGGCTTCCCCAAAGGGGGAAAGCTGTCAGCGGCCCTGACCGCTGACTGATGAGGGGAAACCTTGCTACCGTGATTTGTTTACAGGCAGCAGCGACAAGCTTTTCCCTCATCCGGCCCTGCGGGGCCACCTTCCCCCAAGGGGGGAAGGCAAAGCGCACGGGCAATCAAACCAAAAACTCCTCAAACCGATGCAAATCGTCAATTTTGACTGTGCCGCGGTAATACACGCCATTCTCGCGGTATTCCTCCGCGGCGACGCTGCCGCGGCTGCGGAGAATGTCCGCCAGCGCCAGCTTGTCATAGGGCAGCACGATCTCGATCGTGCGCACGCGGTGGTTCAGCACCTCGTCGAGCTTTGCCAGCAGTGCGGGCAGACCGTAGCCGGTTTTCGCGCTCGTCAGCAGGATATCCGGGTCAAAGGCCACGGTGTTGGCGGTGTCGCACTTGTTGTAGACGACCAGCTGGGGGATGTCCGCGCAGTCGAGGCTGCCCAGCACCTCATCGGTCACGGCCAGCTGTTCGGCTGCCTGTGCGTCGCCCGCGTCGGCCACCTTCACGATGACATCCGCGAACGCGGCCTCCTCCAGCGTGGATTTGAACGCCTCCACCAGATGGTGCGGCAGGCGGCTGACAAAGCCGACGGTATCCACCAGAATAATTTGCAGACCGCTGGGCAGCACCAGCTTGCGGGCCGTCGGGTCCAGCGTCGCAAACAGCATGTCGGCTTCAAAAATCTGCTCGCCGCACAGCGCGTTCAGCAGGCTCGACTTGCCGACGTTCGTGTAGCCGACCAGCGCGACCACAGGCACATTGTTCTTCTGGCGGGCCCGGCGGGTCTCGCCGCGGCGCTTTTCCAGCTCCTTTAAGCGGCCCTCAAGATGCTCAATGCGGTGGTGCAGATGGCGGCGGTCCAGCTCGAGCTTTGTCTCACCGGCGCCGCGGCGGGCA
>UMLM01044526.1_pt1 | contig 14707 bp, 25 predicted proteins | sample 1966571 | NCBI WGS metagenome assembly UMLM01 (sample SAMEA4836203, study PRJEB28245) | human gut metagenome | biome: gut microbiome; material: fecal sample | place: Denmark | collected 2008 | reverse complement strand
ACAAGACGAGCACATAAGATCAGTATTATTTTATAATACACTATAATCTTCATAAAATGGATGATCGCTGTCATCATCATAGGTATCAAGTCCAACCTTTAATCTATGATCAAGATAACGATTGTGATCCCTATTCATAACAGTAAAGAGTCTGTCAACATAGTATTTATCATCTTCATAACTACTAGCTTCAACATTCCATACTCTTATACTTGTAATACTACTATCTGGACTATCCTCAATATTCTTTACAATTGTATTGAATTTTGTTTCAAGATCTTCATTTTCAAAGACCTCAATTTCTTTAGTGCCATAATAAGCATTAGTTACTATAAGATATTTAATTTTTGTTTCCATAATACTAGAAAAGAACCTAGCAAACACGATATGAATGCTTAGGTGATTCTTTAATAAGAATCTGAAAAATGTGAAGATCTTCTTTAATAAATTTATATACTTGTTTTTATCTTCAAAAGTTCTTATTAGTTTTTGCTTATAGCTATATGTTTCGTAGAACTTAAAATTCAGTACTCACTAAGGGACTTGAACCCCTGACCACTTGGGTATAAGCCGAGTGCTCTAACCAACTGAGCTAAGTGAGTAAATTGAAATTTAGTTTATTTTATTCATAATAAACATTTATCATTCTCTCTATAAATAACCTGAAAAGTATATGGATTATTTTTTTATATAATTATCGATTTCTGTTTTTGAACATGTCCGATATACAATTTCTAGTTCCTTAGTAATTGCAATATACTCCATAGGTTTATATTTAAAAAGATAAAAAATCTAAATAAGTAAATAGCCTAGCCTGTCCTTTGACTTTAGAAGGGCTAAGTTCAACGCATAACTATTCTTTACATATAACCTATTTAGACTTTTGTAAACAATAAATTAGAGAAATATATACTCTACATCTGACTTCTATATTATTTCAATAGACTGTACCAGATCGTAATTTTAGTACTGAATAAATTTGCAATGACTTAGATAGAGTATACTATTATATAAAAGGACGCTGATTACTGGTTCAGCGTCCGAAACCTCTGTAGACTTTCTACCTAAGGTAGAAGTAAAATATAAAAGAGGATCACGGATTTTGATCCTCCGTCTAGCTACAAAGTAGACTTTGACAACTGCTGCAACAGTCTGCCTGTTTCGCATTGAAAATTTGCAGATTTTCGCACTTATCAGGACTGACTATAACACTATATTTACGATCGATTAGTATTATGTTATAGTCTTATTTTCTTTTTAAAATACATAATTTCCCTTTCTCAGAAATTAGATATTCACAATGTACTAATTTATACCCTTCCTTTCCAAGATTATTTAACCAATCATTAAAACTCTGAGTTTTTTTTGTTCAGCTTTTTTGACTGTATATTCTTATTATATATTCAAATGTTTTCATATAGTAAAAATTTATTTACTAAAGTATTTAATATCAAATTCGTTAAGACTTAATGATACTAAATATTCCATAAAATCTGTAGTAAATTGTTTCTTTCGAAAGAAATCAATAGGTATAAAATCAAAAGCATTGTCAATAATAATAACTTTATAATTTTTATAAACATCTGGAAAATCAAAAATGTAATCTGATTTAGATATTTTATATTCTTTGTCATAGTTATAACAAAGATTAATAAAATTATTATTATTAAAATCAATCAAATTTACGTGATATTGTTTTCCTGCATAATCTGTTGTAGAATAGATAATATATTGATCTAATTTTCTAAGTTCGCGTAAATTTGATACTTTAAAACTTTTATCATTATTTATACAATAATTTATTTTGTTTAGCAATTCTAATTCGATTTCTGTAATTGCTTTAACGTCCTCGATAAATTTATAAATTAGTTCACTATCACCTAATTTGTAAATTGTAACAACATTTAAATTAATAAGTGTATCGGTATAGCATACTCGATAAGAATTAATTTCTCTAACTAATTTAATGTTACATTTCGCTATAGTATTGTTAACTTTCTTTCCAATATAAGCGGTAATATGTAAATCTTTTGCAACAAATAAGTAATACATAATTTAAAAATTTATAGTAGAGTGTGTCAGATTCGAACTGCGACTCCGCATCCCAAATGCGGTATGTTACCATTACAATACACACTCTATCATAAGTTAATTGTACTCGGAGCGGGACTCGGACCCGCAAGAGCCTTTCGGCTCAAAGGATTTTCTGCTAACTGATTGATTATCAGTTAGTTGGACTATGTCTTCTCCATGCATTTCTGTTTAGGAGGTGGGTATATAGTCTCTACACATTTAAAATAGAAGTTGCCGCGTCAGTGATAACATGTTTACTCCGTTGGACGACATATTAAGAATTTACGAACAAAAACGAAAACTCCTTCTATTTATTTAGCTCGGCGTTATTGTGTCGTGCTCACACCTTCGCCGAATTAGCCCACATTCACATCAAAAGTTTCCTTCTGAGTGCTCAAAGCTTTTCCACGATAATTATCAGTAAAAGAATGACAATTAGGACAGAGAATTTGTAAATTCTCAAGTCTTAAATCGTCTTTAATCCCATTAATATGATGTAATTCAAGAGCAATAGGTTTCCCTAATCATTCAGTTCTTCCACAACATTCACATTTATGTTCTTTTATTCCTTCTTTGAGTAGTCGTTCTTTAAGGTGATAAGTACTAACTCAAGTAGAATCTTTTACTAAAATTTCTTTTAATGACTTGGCTACTTTTACAGGCGTAAATCTCTTACCTTGATTTCAAGCCTTTCCAGTCATGTGAGATGTATCTAAATTTAATTCTTTTATCTTTCGTTTTACTGTATCATAATTACTTCCAGCAGGCTTTAAACCAAGTTCTCTAAGAACTCCAGCGTAAGATAAATTTGATTTTACAGCTTCAATGAACTGCTCATCGTTTCACTTTCTTTTACTCATATAAATTATATTTTGATATTAAAACACAAATATACGAAATAAAATTAAGTTTACAAAATTAAAATTAGATAGAAAAGCTATTTCTAAGTCCTTCGTGTCTGCCTAATTCCACCATCCGAGCAACATATTATTAATTACTCTCGAAAATCATCGTAAATTTCAATTTCATTTTCATCTATAAGAATGATTTCACATCCGCAAGTTTTCTGAAATTCAATTAACTCTTCTAGAGTATTAATTTCAATAGTAGATTCATATGTATAATCCGAAGATTTAGTTACTTTAAATTTCATAGCTATTCAAAAACTAAAGCGTTCATAATAGTTTTTTCTCCGAGAGGGTCAACTACTTGTTTTACAGCATTACTAGATTTAAAATATACTAATCTATCAAAAGTAGATAATGCAGTTGTTCCTGCGGTTTGCAGTATATTTTGACCCATACTACGTACAATTGTAATAAAATATTTATATTGAAATTCATTATTCCAATCTGGAGTCTAACCTTCATTAACTATTTCTGCTGCCTTAAGTAGCTTTTCAATTGATTGAATTCTACGATGTATTTTGGTTGAAAGATCTTCTATAGAGTTATTTTCAACTGCATTATTTTCGATTTTAATAGTTATTTCTATTTTGTATAAAGTGTGACAAATATATATATAAATTATTAGATATGCAACTATTTTAAAGAAAAAATTAAGATAATTATAATCGATACAATTAAGCTAACTATTATTGCAACTCCCTCATACTTAAAGAGTTTTGATGGAAATCGTATCATTATTTCTTCCAAATTTAGTACATGATAAGAGTATAAAATACTAAAATTGTAATATTTTTCCTATTCTATCCATATATCTATAATAAACCAAATACCTAAACTTACTACAAATAAAAGAATAAAGAAATAGAATCCAGGTAGCCATAAACAAGCAAATAATGCGCTAAGAACTATTGAACTTATTCCAATAGATTCTATGATTTTTAGTATTTTATCTACTTTCATCTTTAGAATCATTTTTCTCTTCTTCACAAATAGAGTCTAAAATTCTATTAAATGCGTTAAGAGATTTTTCTGGAAGTTGCTGTAAAGCTTCACTATTTTGATATAGTTCTACAGCAGTATTTACTGCAAATATTTGATAACAAGTAGTTCGATTAGGAACTATAGTATAAATTAATCCAAAACTAATTGCAGTAATAATAGATATTTTTGCAGTTTTCTTAATAGTTTCATCGGTAGGAGTATCGTCTGTTGCGTTCATCCATATTGCAAAAAGTACTCCGCCTGCAATAATACCTGATACTATTGTAATAACAGATGCAATAGTAGATATTTTACTAAATATATCAATTAGATATACTGTCCAACCTAACTCACTCATATTAGTATTGATAATAACGATAATGATTTAGATATTCTTTAACAACTTTACGTTCTGATTTTGTAGGAATAGAATCTGTAATTTCATAAAAAGCTTTTCCTGGAATCATATTGTAAAGTTCATTAACTCTTTTATGCGGAATATAAACTCCGCAAGAGGAGAATAAAATAATGAAGCATATAATAAATAGTTTCATTATTCTTTTTGTTTTAGACGATAGTAATAGGTAGTATCACTATTAATGATTTCCGTTTTATATATTTCATATTTATTGTTACGAAAATCATTAATAACTTGAGTAGCAACAGAATCGCTTTTTGGAGCTACTGAAATTAGGAGCCAAGTAGCACATATAGAACTAATTAATAGAATAGCTACAAAGAGCGATACATATTCTTTTTCTGTATTTGATGTTATAGTAAACACTAGTAAATTTATTGTAATTACAAGTAAAATTACTACACAAAAAATTATTCCCATAGTTTAATCCTCTAATTCAAGATTTATTACAAGTCCCCCAAACATTTCCTCTGTCATCTAGATTACATTCAAATGTAGCAGGAGTATAAACTTTACCATCAATAACAAAATCAATTTCGGCATCTCCACATTTATTTTCGTAATCCTCTAGAGTTTTACAGAGAGCTTTTAGATGTTTCAGTTTCATAAATAATATTCGTTAAAATGTGTTGCAATATTGTATCAATAAACCGATTATAATCAGTATCAGAGTTAACTGTTACACAAAATTGTGCAAATATTTCCTTTACTTGGTTCTCCTCTATCTTATATATATTTACAGACAGTTGAAACCACGTAACAGGAAATATAGAGATATATTTTATGTGTATTCCTAAGCCAATCTATTAGCTCATATGTATAAGGTACAGTGTACAAATCCTCAAAATCACTATTTTGGATTCCAGGTTCCTCAGGGATTATACATTCAATTTTTGGATTATTGTTTTGATCTAAACAATAATAGATTTCATTAGGTTCATTATAACCTGCTTTTGCTGCTAATTTAGCAGTTTCATATGATATTCTTTTCATAATATTTAAAATAAAAGTTACTCCATAGATTCATGCCTTTGAATACAGTAACTTTAATTATTATAAATAGTAAGCATCTCTACTATCGCGTCTTAACTCGATATTATGGAATATCAAAAGTAAAGTTATTCAATAAGACGCTTCTTGAATTTTTAATCACATTTGTAAATCTTTGAGTTGATATAACTAAATGCAACAACATTAAAAAATTCTCAATCCATTTCGTTACTCTTCTACAAAACTTATAAGTAGACTTACTCGAACGAACAAGAGTAATCATCTATTTAGATTAGATTAGTCTAAATAAACTTGGAGCTTTTACACTAAAGATTTAACTTTAATTAACACAAGCAGCTCTGACGATGCGATTTGATTTACGAATCAAATGAAACGATTCAGTTAAATATAAACAGCACTGATTTTACAATATAAGAAGATCATCTATATTGACTGCTTTGTGGATCCATTTCTTGCAGTATATTAGAGTCTAATCCCGATACACGGTTTAACCATTTATATTTAATTTATGTAATTATAAGTTATATTTTCCTGTAGTATTTAAAAATACACAAGATTTAATTAGTTTATTATCCTTTTTACTGTATATAGTTATATTTGGCTTAGGATACGTGTGTATGTCTTTTATGTAGTATCCTGGATTTTTTTTCTTCGAAATCTTTTATAAGGATTTCTTTATTCTTCCTTATTGTTTCTGTTGCAGTAAAAAATTCATTTTCTGCTTTAGCATAATTACTAAGTAATTCTTGAGCAGTCATCTTATTAAGATTTAAGTTGTTTTGCTAGGTATTGTAGAAATTCTTCTACAGTCATTCCAGATTCAAATTCTGGAGTTTCTTTCCAATCTTCTTGGATTTCTTCTTTAGTATGACTAGCAATGTAGTCTTTCAGTTCTTCAAACATATAAATAAGATAAAATTAGGAACTACGGAAGGACTCAAACCTTCAACTCCAAATATAATTGCGCGCGGTGTTTTATCAACTTTAATTAAACTACGTAGTTCTGGAAGTAAGCTTTTAAATGCAGTGTTGATATGCTGCCATCCACTGTCTCATACTCTCATTATCAGGTGCAACAAAATTTCGAAGGTTTTTCAAAAATTTTGAAGTCGAATTGATTTTAGAGTATACTCTATAGAAACCAAGTATACAATCTCGTCTAAAAACACGTTTGTCTTTGACAATATCATATACTTGATTGAGAAGTTCTGCTTTATCAATAGCCATTTCTTCTTCTTCAATAGTGATTGATAAAGCACCTCTTTGAAATGTTTCTACAGAATGAGAACCTTTGATCAATTGAATTCCAGCTTTAATATCCAATAAAGGATATTTTTTTAAAAATCCATTTAATACTATATATGAAGGCAGTTTTTGTCGAACATATGATCTCAGATAATCCTTAGTAGTCCAATTCTTTCGAAACGCATTAAAAATTATTGCGAGTTCTATAGGACTTTTGTTGGAGTTTATAACAATTGTTCTGAGAAAATACTTTCCTGGTTCTTCTTCAGCAAGATTTCTGAATGCTTTGAGTCGGTGTTGTCCATCTATAACTGCACCAGATTCGGTAATATAGATAGGAAAAATATATTCATTTTGACGCATAGCGTTCATAATCTGTGAAACAAGTTTCTGATCAGTATCTCTATTCTCAGGAATAAAGGATAAGTCCCAAGGATCTGTTACATGATAGATTTGTTCTGTTTCACAGTTTTTCAGTGATTTTAACATGGTACTAGAATATGTTTTGAGGCACATCTTGAATACCATGAGAAAGGATGAAAGATTGTGCTGAAGTTACTGAAATGTTTTTATTATTGAGGAAATAACCTCTTTGTGTGCGAACAAGACGATTTCCTTCGATATCTTTTCTAGACCAGAAACCAGGTTTATGTTCTTTGATTGATTTCCAATCTTTCTGACGAATGATTTTATTGGAAATTATAGGATAGAGATCAAGTTCGAGATTCATAATTTTTAAAGTTAAATTATTAATAACTAGGTGAGAAATAAAATAATTGCAATGAAAAGAGAGAAAAAGTTAGGTATAAGAAGAAAAAATAAAGAGTAATATTTGTGAGTTTAAAATGAAAATTGAGAGATTGGGAAAAATGATTGAGAATGGAATAGGGATGATCAATCCACTCTCAATCATTTTTCAACCTCCTTAAAACCTAATCATTACCAAACTACGACCTCAACTTTCATTTTTTCGTATCACCTTCAAAGAAGTTCCAAGCCCAGATAACCGCAACGATTGCGATCATGATAAGGATGACACCTTGTAAAGAAATCACACTTAAAGGTAACATAGTAAGTATTTTTAGATGTTTAAAAATTTGTTTAGTATCAAAAATTACTCATATTCATTCACAAAACAAACAGAACGAAAAACAAAATTTATTAAAATTAAGAATGAATATAAGCTTTAATTGATGCTATTTCTCATCTTTCTTAGAGAATAACGCATAAACAAACATTGCGAATAACATAAGACCAAGAATGATGAAATAATTCGCAATATCTTCACCAAGTGTTTCACCTATTCGAGCTAATGGTAACATGATTGAAAGTGTATTTTTTATTTGTTTTTATGTAAAATTTTGTTATCGCGCGATAATATATGACAAATTATTTAATTTTCCAAATAAAAATGAATAAATTTTCTACTGGAATTTATTAAAATTAATAGTCATTATCTACTACGATTTCCTCCCATTCTCCACTAATCAATAGCGAATGACCATCTTCAAAAGCTTTCTCCATAATTAGATGTATTCTTTTGACTCTACCTCCAACTACTTCTCGGGTATATACAAATGAAACCCAATCATCACAGAAAAATCTTGTAGCAGATAGATCGTTAATACTTGTTGCTTCACAAGCATACCATTTAAAGGATTGCTCAAGTTCTCGAACATAAAATATTTTATTATCCACATCCCATAAAATAGCAAGAGAATCTTGTTTTACATCATTTGCAATAACAGTTTTATTCTCCCAATTATATGCTGTAGTTCGAGTAATAGGAGAAACAAAAGCTCGAATTTGAGCATTACATGTTACTGCCCCCAATAATACCATCAAAAATAAAATGAATTTTTTCACGATCTTATTATTTATGTGTACTTAACTGATAATCAGGATGTTAATTACTATCTTATTGATAATCAAATAGTTAAACTGTAGGATTTGTGTCCAACAGCATGTAGATTTAAACTTATGTTGAAAAATGGACAATAATGATGTCATTTGAGACTCGAACCGATGGCACGATCCACCCAAAGGGTGGTCGGGCTATTATATAGATCCTCGCGACCCAAGGAGCGAGTTATATAGTTATATAGATAGAGGGTCGATTTTTGCGCGAACTGGGGTCAATTTTTGCGCGAACCTGTAGCAGATTTTGCGCGAAACCCCCCCCAATTTTTGCATGGAGAATTTTTTTCTTAAACACTTGTTCTTTTTAAAAAAAATTCCGATATTTGTATTATATAAATAAATCTTATATTTAACGTAATAATTACAAATTATGGAAATAAACGAAAATAAACAACATGTTCAAGTACCCGATCCTGTAAAAAAGACTAAATTAAAACCATTTGATAAATTAGTCTATGCAAATCTGAGAAGACATATGGATAAAGATACATACGAATGTTTTCCTACTATACGAAGAATTGCATCAGAATGCGGATGCACAGAGAAAAGAATTACTAACTCTATTAAACGACTTATTGAAGCAGGTGATATAATAAAAATACAACGTGTAGGTCGTTCCAATGTGTATAAATTTAATAAACTTTCTAAGAATTTTGAAATGTTTACTAACGAATTTTTAGATCAAAAAGACGTAACACCTGAAGAAAAAGCTTATTTAATTGGATTACAATCTCAAACGTATAAAGATGGAGGTTTTGCTATGACTTCAAAAAGCAATGAAGAAATAGCAGAAGCTCTAAATATGAGCACTAGATCAGTTCAACAATATAATAAATCTTTAAAAGAAAAACAAATCCTTGTTGAAATGAAAACCGCTATTCTTGATTCTGCGGGTTATAATCGAACAGTTAAAGCAATTGATTTAGCCAAAGTATGTCAAGCCGTTTTATATGTAAACGAACGAGTTGATGTACACGAAACTAGATTAAATGCTCAAGAAGATCGAATAACAATTCTTGAAAAAATGGTTTCAAAGTTAATGCAAGAAAAAACTGAACTTGAAAAACAACTATTTGATAAAAAAGAAATAATTAACGAATTTGAATTTAATTAAAAAGGAAGGCTTTTATACCTTCCTTTTTAATTTTTAGATTATTTAAACATAATACAATGAAAAAAAAATCAGCATTCCTCTATTTCACAACAGTAGAATCTCTGACACCTTTAGCGGACTCTACTTACACGAAGTAGAGTTTCGATGTTTTGTTTAACGACTCTCATCAGCGCTATACGTCGTAAGCAGCAATAATTCACCATTCTTGTTTACTTTCATCCATAGGTAATACTACATAATACCTTTCTTTATATGTAAACCAACTGCGATAATTACGTATTAGATAATCACCACAGTTGGTTTCAAGAATGTTTACTGCTCATTTAAACTTACCTTTTATAGTAAGTGTTGAATTACGCATTTGCGATTTCAATGACAGGAACTCGGATGTCACGATACTGATCTGCAACACGAACACCATCTGGAGTAAACTGGTTTACTTTACCGCTGATGATGTCGGCCACTCGAATCGCTTTGTTTGCGAGATATTCCAGTTTCGTATAGTTGTTATCCATGTTGTTGAGCTTTTCAGACAGCTCGCAGGCACGTCTCGGTTGACTTTCAGGAGACTCACGATAAGTCCTCTGCAAAGAACCGAGAGAGATCCATGATGGTTTGTTGTTTCGCAGACAGGCTACGTAATATGCTTCAGCATCAGCATTCTTCCGAATCTTGATTGCTTTCACCATTGTGTCCATGTTTGCTTTATAGGTTTCGAAGTCGTAGAATTCTATTACTTCACCTTTTTCGGACAGACCGAAAACGCCGATAAACGGCAGACCACTGTTCTTCAGCTTATCAGCGGTTACGGGAACGAGTGTTTGCTCTCCACGAAGAGGCAACACAGGTTGATTCTGTGCATCAAATGCTTTCATATTAAAAATCTTTTAAAAATTTGGTTAATATACCACGAATTTGTTACTACATATCTATGTAAGTCTTAGTTATCTATGTAAGTCTTAGTTGCAAGAAGTAAAAAGAGTGCAAGAAGTAAAAAGAGTGCAAGGACGAATCCCTGCACTCCTATAACGTTTAGATACGTTCAAAAATCGCAAAAGGTCTCTTACGCAGTATCGGCTGCCCATTGTCGGTATAGGCGACTTTTCCACCTATAAAAGCAGTAGTGTCGACAGCTACTGTTTCGACGACTTTGATTTCGCCAAGTGACATCAACAGTTTAACTCGTTCACAGTCATCGCCTACTTCCATAAGCTCATAATTGAGCTTATGATTCTTGTATACCTCTCGCCACTCTTCTGCCATTTGTCTGGCAAAGATTCGAACAGGTACCCAAGTCGGTTTGCCGTTGATCCCGATTTTCATATACGGAACAGGCTTGTTGTTATATGTACTCTTTTGAAAGCACTCATCGCAAAATTCGCTTGGGAGTGTAATGACATCACCGACGATGAAGTTGATACCGCCGAACGACTTGCCAGTCTCTTTCAAGTCGTCGATACTTTTAAATGACGTTGCATTAGCAACAACATTTACAGCCGTAGCCATTTTCAATTCACTAGTTTTCATAATCGCTAAAGGTTTAAAGTTTGTAATTACATAATACATTTAGTCTTAGTAATATATACAATTAAAGAGAATGTACCGAAGCACACTCTCTTATATGCTATAAACTGATAGTTGCAGTTACAGTGTAACCACGTCGTCGCAACTCTTCAACCAACTCCTTATCGGAATGCTTATCGAGAACGTTATCGATAACTTTCTCAACAATTTCAGCATTTTTAATAAGTTTTTGGCGTGATGGAGATTCACGTGCAGCTTCCGCTTGAAGTACACGAGCTTCTTTGATCATAAATTCTGCTAATTTATGATTTGGAGCTGTCTTACATGCATTCCATATAAGACGATCTTTTACGGAATGTAAAAGTCCGTGTTTCAACAGAACTCGCTTCAGATATGTAGGAGCTACTTTAACTCCACAATCTCGGCATAAACCTCCGAAAGATCTAGGCTTGTCGATACTCTGAGCGATTCGAGAATCAGACCATGCGTGAATAGTTTGCAGTACTTCTAATACTGCATTAATTTCTGTTTGTGATATCATAACGTTATGACGGTTCACCTAAGCACCGAAAGGTTCAAGTTACAGAAGTATTTCTGTCTTAGAACATTTGATCCCAATCTTCCTTTGTAATACACATAGTGCATATTACAATAGTGATAATAACAATGAAAACGGATATTACAAGATACCCGTTTTCATTTAAACTATCAACACTCATCAAGAAGAGTAGAACTATTGTCATTGTAATGTAGAACATTACTTTTTTGCAAAATAGTTTCATCCTTTAATGAGTTCAAAGATTGGAGCTGTTGCTCCGTTTGATAAAATTGTTTTCGCAACAACTTTAATTGTTTTGCCTTGTAACAACTGATGCAATTCAATAAAGTTTTGTGTACGATAGACTCTCTTCGTGAAGCTGTTAAAATCAGATAGTTCACGATAGTTACTGAGTCTTCGAAAATACCGTAAAGGTATTCGATCGATTAAACAATCATTAACGATACAAGACATCAATAACTTGTTATTCTTAATAACAATAGGTTCATTAAGGATTTTGATAACCGTTCCGACAGAACGATCAAAAGGTTTTGTATTCATGATCTTGTTTGTAATCGTTAATGAATTGTTTATGTGCGATGCGCAGTTCCTTACGAGTAACTTTACGATGAGAAAAGTTTACTCTCGTAATTGTTACATTCGCTTCGATAATAGTGTAAGAATTGTCACACGACTCGTTACCGAAACGAATTGCACTGCGAAGTCGAGGACACTCTTGCCAGAGTTCAAGGAAGTCAGTAGCTTCTCGATATAGATTTGTAGTAGCACACATGGCACTATAGCACTTTACCTAAGGAGTGCGAGGTTCAAATTCAAACTGAGAAAAATTTTTGGTCTTAGTGAATTTTAATTTGATTTTCCATTTTATTAGGCCAGGGGGGACTTTTTATGATGTGTCCCATCGCATACATCACATATATTATATTGCATACACTATACACTATATAATACCGCTCAACATTTTGTAAAATCAATAATTTATTTTATTTTTGCAAAAAGCTAAAATTTATGAATAATTGATTAAAACAACAGTTAATATATCAACCTGTCATTAGAGAATCTAAAATCAATATAATTCCCGAACAGGAAACAATAATCTTACCTAAAAAGAAAATAAAGACTACCTCATTAGAAGGTTATACTCCAACTTTATTAAAAGAACCTCAAGAAAAAGTAATTATAGAAATACCTCAAGAAGAAACAAAGTATCCAAAAGTTTTTCAAAATAAATCGGAATTTATCAAAGTTATGACTCCTTTATATGAAAAGATATTAGCTTCTAAAGGTATTGATACTTCTTTTGCTAAAGCGTTAGTACAACAATCTGGATTAGAATCAAACTGAGGTAAATCACAATCTGGTAAATTTAATTTAGGAGGAATTAAAGGAAAAGGAACAAAAAGGCGTACAAGAGAAGTTATAAATGGAAAAGATCAATATATATATGACAGTTTTAGAGATTTTAACTCTTTAGAAGATTATGCTAATTATCATGTAAATCTATTAAACAATAATAGATATAGAGCATTTTCAGGTACAGTAAATGAATTTGCAGATAAAGTAGCTAAAGGCGGATATGCTACTGATCCTAGATACAAAAATATTTTAAATAAAATGATAGCTAGTGCTAAATTTGGAATGAAAGTTCCAAAATACCAGTATTCAGGAAAAATACCTAGCACAGACATCCCAATTATTCGATATAAAACAGATTTAGATAAAGAAATTGAGAAAAAAAATAACGAATATGCTGCTACTAAAGATATCGAAAATTTTGCTAAAAGTAGAGACTATAGTGAAAATCATCTTAAAGAGTTAGCAGATAGTGTTAAAAATACAGAATTTAATTACCCAACTGTATTGCATTTAATTAACGGAGAAACAAGTTTTGAAATATTTCCTAATAATAATGCATCATCAGCACAAGGTCCTTTTCAATTACTTGAATCTACAATAAAACGCCTTTATCCTAAAAATTATGCTCAAATTATAAATGAGTATAGAAATAAATCTAGAAATTTTTCAGATATATTACATGATGGAATGGTAATGTTTAGAGAACACGCTAAAAGAATCAAAGATGGAGATCGCTCTTACGGTAGGTTAAAAGTAAACCATTTAGCTCCATATAGTTCTCAAACAGATACTATATCTGCAACTGCATGAAAGAGTATTAAAAATGATATTAAAAAGAAATTAATCTTTGGAAAATCTACGTATCAGGATTTAACAGATGCTTACAATGAAGAGTATGAACGTATATTCAATAATAATGAAGCTTACGATCATTCTAAACAAAAATTTAAATAAAATATGACAACTAAAGAAAAATGAACTTTAGCTGCTATTATAATAGTTGTAATAGTAGCAATCTTAGCAGCAATCAAATTGCTTCCATTTTATGTAACAATTATTGCGTTAGTAACGTATGTATTTGGAATTGGAACTGGTTGGTTCCTTAAAAGAATTAAAGATAAATATTTTGTAAAGTCCTAAAACAACAAAAGGCAGTCGAATTAACGGCTGCCTTTTTCATTTCTTAAATATATGTAAGTTCCTGTTGCACCTAATCCTCCACTAATTCCGAATGAATTACGTATTCTATTAGCTACAGATTCTCAATTGTACATAGGTATATTCTTTAAAACATCTTCAGATAATTTATATGGATGTGCTCTATTAATAAATGAATAACTTGTAGGTAGTATATCATTTGATATAGATGCTACTAAATCTACTTGTCCATCTGGATAAACATCGTGTTCAAGAACTCTAACTTTCTTAGCTGGTAATTTATAATGTTCTACTACTGTTCTTTTTAAATCTTTTGGATTAACTGAGCTAACTGCTGTATCATAACTTCCTACATACTTTTAATTTCGTAAACGTTCTCACCTGTACGTTTATATTGTAAATCAGGTTTATTCTTTCCTTTAGGTAAAGCAATAGCTCTG
>UMLM01043546.1_pt1 | contig 14780 bp, 16 predicted proteins | sample 1966571 | NCBI WGS metagenome assembly UMLM01 (sample SAMEA4836203, study PRJEB28245) | human gut metagenome | biome: gut microbiome; material: fecal sample | place: Denmark | collected 2008 | reverse complement strand
AGAGCGAGACTCAGCAGGCAAGACTTTCCGAGTTGGAAGCCCTCACCGAGCAGAGCCGGATGCTGCATGAGGAGTTCGCCTTCCATCAGGAGATGATCGAATCCTTCGCCAGCGCAGTGGATTCTGCCACGCTGGAGGAAAAACGCCGCCTGCTGCGCACCATCGTCAAAAAGGTGGTCTGGGACGGCAAAAATGCCTATGTTTACCTCTTTGCGGAGGATGGAGAGGCGGATTTGCCACCCATTGACCAACCTATGTATCCGTTGGGAGAGGATAGCGAATGAAATCCTCATGCACTTTCGCTCGCAGCGGAAGCTACAGGGGGAGGTTTCGCTCTCGGAGGCGATTGAGACGGATCAATCGGGCGGGAACCTGTATCTGATGGACGTGGTCGGGGTGGACGATACGATGCTCTCCGACCTGCAGGACAAGGAAAACTGCCTGCTCGTGCGGCGGCTGGTGGGGGAGTGCCTGACGGAGCGTGAGGCAGATGTGATCCGCCGCCGCTACGGCCTTGAGGGCCGCGCGCCGCAGACCCAGCGCCAGGTCGCCGCCGTCTATGGCATCAGCCGCAGCTATGTATCGCGCCGCCAGTAATGTAAACGATGCCCGGAAAGCCTTGAAAACACAGGCTTGTCCGGGCATCGGTCATGTCAGGGTAGCGCCGCCGTTATTGTAAATGGTGGGAAAATAAGGAAAATAAGCGGCCATTCATCGAAAAGGATTATCAATTTGGTTTTAGAGTTGTTTTTTTAAGAATGTAACAATTTTGTTCACTCGCTGTGACTCATTTGCATTCATATAGCGGATAACAATGTCGATTAAATATTCTCTACTCTTTCCGTTCGATGACAATTCAGCAGCCAAATCATCAAATAGTTCTTTGCCGTTTGCATCATTTTTCTTATATGGACCATTGTTTTTATAGTCCAACATAATACGTCTTAAACCGACTTTTTGAAAAATATAATTGTCAAGTTCTTGAGTCAATTTTTGGTCAACTTGATCGTACAATTTATTTTTTAAATATTTTTCTAAACTTGGAACGGGAAGATAATTGAGCGGGGTATTCAGCGTTATGTTGTTTTGTAACAAGAAAGGCTCAACTTCTTGCTGAACATCTCCGTCTAAGATAATTATTACCTTAGAGTTGGCTCCGAGAAGATTACTCTGCAATATATCGTTTGCAAGTCTCAACACATTTTGCCAGCCTCCGCAAGGAAGTACACAAACTAATTTGTTATTCAACAAAGAATGATCTCTGAGAATATTATGCACAATCGACCTTGCTAAATCATCTTCGACCAATATGATATCATCATAGCCCATATTGCTATCATATAGGTTTTTAGTAGCAAACGCCGGGTAACATGGTGTTAAAACATCTATTGAATTATCTATGTACTTTTGAATGTAAAAAATTCTCTCCGGTTTAATATCTCTGATTAGTTCAATCGAATGGGTAGAAAAATAAAAAGCAATATTATACTTGTTTGCGATATCATCCAGTAAACTGACGAGTCTTCGTAATGACGAAGCGTGTAAGGCTAATTCGACTTCATCAAGGAGAATTAAACATGGAGTAGTAATATCTCCACGGTCATCTATTCGCATTTTTATAGAATGCAGGATACTGAGCAAGAGGTTTTCGCCGGTAGACATATGGGCTTGGTGAATTCTCATTCCATCACGAACGTAGAAAAACGGAGTACCGCCGAGTCTATACTTGTTTTGAAGGCCTCGTTTTAGTCTGTACAAATCCTTGTAATATGTTTTGTCATTACACAGTATCAGCCCAAGATTTTCGCGAATGAAGTCATTCGCAGGCTCAAGATCGGTATCAATAATAGCATCTAACTTACGGACAGTATCATACGAAGTGTTTCTAAATCTGTTTCCAAAAATAAGGCTGCCTTCAAAAAAACCTTTAATCGTAATGCGTCCTTTTTTGAACATATTTCCTGCAGAGTCATATGAGTAAACTTGTGTTTGCCCATCTAAGTTAAAGGCAATTGAACTATTTTCAGTTACCATACCGAAATACTGCTTTGTATCAAAATGATAAAACAACGATGCTGCGCACATGGTAATGGTACTTTTTCCAGTTGCATTTTCTCCAGTAATTGCATAAAGTCCTTTTTCCAATGGCAATCTCAGGGTAAGTTCCTTAATTGCTTTAATGTTCTTTATGCTCATTTCCAAGGTCATTCCAACCATCCTTTCTTTTATGAAATAAAGTTTGTAGTTTCTTGATTTATGATTTTTTGATATGCCCAGTGGTTGCCGACTCTGATTTTTTCAAGTTTGCCGTCCCCTACCAACCCTGCCAGAATTCGGTTTGCCGTAGCAGCAGACACACCACATAGTGCCCGCACATCCGCATTCATAATAAACTCATGCGTCTCCAAAAACTTCTCCATCTGTTTCCAGCGCATGGTTGCCTTATCCATCGGCTCATCGCTCACTTCATCGCTCGTGTTAATTGCGTCGATGAGCGACGCTTTGATGGTAGAGAGCATGAACTCGATAAATACCGTGGACTCTCCGGCGTCGTTGGAGGCATTAATCGCTGCATAATATTTCGGTTGGCGGGCATGGATCATGGACTCCACCGGCAACCAGGCAAAGGCAGGATTCCACTTGGGGAGCAACAGCGTGTGCCACAGACGTCCGATACGACCATTACCGTCAGCGAAGGGATGGATCAGTTCCAGCTCGTAGTGGAACACGCAACTGCGGATCAACATGTGTATATCGCTGTTCTTAGCCCAGTCCAGCAGCTCCATTACCAAATCCGGCACATACTGTGGAAGTGTACCGAAATGTAGGACATGCCCTGCCTGATCAACTACCCCAACTGGGCGGGAACGGAATACACCGGATTCCTCAACCAAGCCTCGCATCATAATGCATGTGCAGTCAGCAGATCATCCACAGAATAGGGGTCAAGCTCGTCCAACCGTTCGTAGATTTCATAGGCATTCTTGACTTCGGCAATATCCTTGGGCGGGGCCAGCACCTGCTTGCCGTTCAGAACTGCGGTGACCTGTTCTAAACTCAAAGTGTTCTGTTCAATGGCCAGAGAGCCGTGGATCGTCCGGATACGGTTTGTCCGCCGTAAAGTTGGGTTCGCAGACAGCTGAAATGAAAGCAAAAACGGGAGGCGCTGATATGGTCGCAGGGCACATGACAAAGAAAAATGGGTATTGGTACTTGATTCTTATGGTGAGGGATGAGACGGGCCGGTTAAAGCAGAAGTGGATTTCAACCCACCTTCGGGTGGAGGGAAATAAAAAGAAAGCAGAAGCAATGCTCCTTGCCGCTCGACGGGAATATACGGATTTCGCCGAAATACAAAAGCGCAGCAGCGATGTTCTCGTCAGCCACTACCTCACGACCTGGGTCAAGAGTTGTCGTGGAAAAGTTTCATTTGGCACCTACGAAGAATACCAGAACTGCATTAATAACAGAATTGCCCCTTACTTCAAAGAACGGAATATTTTGCTTTTAGATCTGAAACCGGCAGATATTCTGGATTACTACAATTCGCTATATGCCAAAGGCCTTACGGGAAATACAGTCTTGCACTATCATGTGCTTCTCCGCAAGGCCTTGAAGGAGGCAAGCATGCGGGGTTTCATTCAGAATGACCCGACAGACTTTATTCCACGACCTAAAAAGGAGCAGTCTGCTGCGGATTGCTATTCTCCGGAGGAATGCAGAAAATTACTCAATGCGCTTCATGATGATCCACTTGAACTTCCCATTACGTTGGCCGTTCTGTATGGACTGCGGCGCAGCGAAGTTTTGGGGCTGCGATGGGGTGCTATTGATTATGAGCGAGCCACAATTACCATTTCACATTCCGTAACATCGACCGCAGTTAATGGGAAGCGGCAGCTGATCGCGAAGGACAAATTAAAGCGCAAGTCCAGCTTTCGAACATTGCCGCTTATGCCACAGGTTGCAGCTATGCTCCAGAATGCCGCGATCCAGCGTTATGGGACACAGCCTCCGCCTAATGAGGAATACATCTGTGTGAATGGGACGGGGCAGTTGTTTACACCCGACTATCTATCTGAGCATTTCAAAACAATTCTCGCAAAGAACAACTTGCGCAGGATTCGATTTCATGATTTGCGGCATAGCTGTGCCAATTTGCTGATCTCTGCCCGTGTGCCGCTGATAGAGGTACAGCAGTGGTTGGGGCACAGCAGCCTGTCAACTACGGCGGATTTATATTCGCATCTGGAGTATGCCGCCAAGGAGCAAAATGCTCGCGTCATCTCGCAGATGTTACTTTGACAAAAGAAAGGAGAACACCATGGCGTTTGATATCATGAATCTTTTCGAAGAAACGGAAAACGTAATTACAGAATTGGACGAAGGGAACGAGCTGGCTGCGGTGGATTTTGCCAACCGTATTTCATCTATGTCGCCCTCGTGTTCGGCAACCAAAAGCTATGCAGTCTACCAGGACGATGCCGTCATAAGATACGCCCAATGGTTTATAGCCTGTAACAAGGAACTCGGGATTGACCGTTGCATAGACGGCCTGCACCAATATGCCAGTAGATTCTGGTATGCGGATACACCGATACTCACGGAAGAAGGCGTGGCAACGGCGGTTCAGATGGTGGACGCCCTGTTTTCCTATTCTCAAAAAGTACTGGACAAGCATCCGGTCGACATTTTACTGATTGATGCCCAACACGAGTGCTTGAATGGCGAAACCTTTGCTATGTTTACAGCGGGAGGAATGCAGAGTTGCATCTGTATGTACCGAATGCAAAGTGAGGAGGTAAACCCTATCCATGTACTGCTGCACGAATTGGGCCATTTGCTCCACATCAAGGCGACCGGGACACTGACTGATGTTCCTGACTCTTTCAAGGAACATTTGCTGGGACTGGGCATAGATTGCAGGAAGCTGACCACAGCGCAGCTTCGGGAACTGTTTGCAGATACATTTATGCTGGCTGTTGTTTGCAGACAGCCTGAATTAGGAATGCCGAAACCGGGATTTTCAGAAAGAGTACTTATGGCTTGTTATACATACATTCGCTCACTTTTGACAGCATAAAATAATTCGACAAACTGCGCTCTGCAATAGCAATAGAATAATGCGGAAAGGAGTATTGCGTATGGAATTGATTGCTTCACTCTTCTGTCATGTTTCCGAAAGTATACCTGAAGCGGAGATACAGCGGGAACTGCAAAGACAACATGATATACTTGCTCAGAATGCAGCGAGCTCCGGTCGGACAATTGAGCATTGCTTTTTCCATGTGGGCGAGTTCAACTTGGAAGATCCGGATCAGGTCTTGCTTCGTTTTTTGCAACGCGCGCAGGCCGATGATCTTGGGCTTGTTCTTGTAGAAAGCAAGGATTTATTTTCCTTGTCGCAGCAAGCACATATACCATGTATGGAGGTGTGCTTTGTACGGGAGGGTGTGCAAGAAATCCTTGGAAATAAAGATGTCCAAGTGGCTGAAGAAGACCTCCGGCCAAAGAATGTATATATGTACTGGGGCTTTTAGTTGAAATTTGTCGGAAACTATGCCACAATAGGAATACCTTTCCAGAGAGGATGTGTATGTTGTGGACGCAGTTTCCCATTATCTGAATAGTATCCTCGCACCCAGGCTGCGCGGCTATGGTGTTTCGGAACACTTTCTGCTACGTACCATTGGTATCATTCATACACAGATGACCTCTCTTCTGCGCCATTGGGATGATCGGGTTTTCAAAAATACCGTTTTACTGCTTGGCCTGGAAGAAGGCAGCTTTTATGAACCTCGGGCAAAAATCGATATTCGCTGTTTTGTGGTCGTCGCCATTCGAAACAGTCCCATTGAAACGATCCAGAGTGACGCCTATGGAGAGACCGGACTGAGTAAATCGCTACCCAGCAAAGATGTGAAGGAAATTACATCGGAGGCCATTCGCTATTTCAGTAAGCAGGATTTTGCTGAAATGTGCAGACAGGCAAAGCTTAGCGCAAGACAGGATTTGTATCAGGAACTCGCAAATGAGTACCCTGTCGCATGGGCTGCGCTGAAGCACCTTGCCGCAACGAACAGCAAGACCGTTGATTATCCGAAAGTATCCGTTTCCGAACCTTATTTTCTGGAAGGCGTAGATAAAGAGACAGAGATTACTGCAACGTCTGGTGAGATGAAAACAGGAATTTACGATGGCTATTCTCCCGAAATAGAGCCGCCGCTTATGGCTTTTCTAAAAATGCTTTCCGCCGACTCCAATGGCGCGTTGATCGTTGATTCGTTGAAGTCCGTTACGAGAAACATTACCAAGTTACTCAGTATCCTTGAGTTTCTTCTTACGCGAGACCTTATATTTGCATCAACAAACTACTACATGGAGAACGGACATGTCGAACGTCGTATGAAACCTTTGCGTGCAGGCCATAGTACGAATGACATGCTGCGCAACGTCTCTAATACGAGTGGTCTGGGCTATAAGCACAAGGCAGCATTAAGCCAGTATGCCAAGCAAGCTAAATCAACTGAATAAATGTTGTGAACCCGTACCTAACCCGGTACGGGTTCTTTTTTGTTCGGCAGCCGCAAGTTGGCTGCCGTTTCTTCATAGTATCAATACAGGAGGTGTCTCATGAAAAATAAGCAAATAATCGTTCGTTGTACGTATTCCGATACGGACCAGATGCTGGCAGAACTCATCCAAGAGTCCTTTCGGTTCTTTCTTCAAAAAGAGCTTTTTGCCCTGGCTATTCGCCAGCCGATGTAGTATTGTTGTGACGATGAATGCTCGCTTATTTCGGGAGGACAGTTTATGTACTTAGAGATAAGCAACCCCATGGATTACCATGTGGCATTATACATCAGACTATCAAAGGAGGACGAAAACGAAGGGCCGTCAGAAAGCGTCAACAATCAGAAATCCCTCTTGGATGATTTTGTGAAGAAGCATCGGCTGTCGGTCTACGACACTTACATCGATGATGGTTGGTCTGGAACTAACTTTGACCGCCCGGATTTTCAACGGATGATCGGCGACATCGAAGCCAAGAAGGTCAACATGGTCATCACCAAAGACTTGTCCCGTCTGGGCCGTGACTATATCATGACCGGCCACTACATGGAGCGGTACTTCCCGGAAAAGCGGGTGCGGTACATCTCACTACTGGACGGTATCGACACTGGTGTGGAATCCAGTGCCAACGACATCACCCCGTTCCGTGCCATCATGAATGACATGTACGCCAAGGACATTTCCAAGAAGATCAAATCTGTCAAGCGGGATAAGCAGCGTAAGGGACAATTTATCGGCGGCAAACCGGTCTATGGTTATAAGATGCATCCCACAGAGAAGAACAAAATCGTCATTGACGAGGAAGTAGCGCCCATAGTGCGGCGCATCTTCCACATGGCGTTGGAAGGTATGAGCTGCAGGCAAATCGCCACACAGTTAAACGAAGAGGGTGTACCCACTCCGGCAACCTATGCAGGACTGCCTGTGGCAAACCCAGGTCCCTACACCGGTCTGTGGAGCAGTGAACGCATCTCAGATATGCTTCAAAATGAGACTTACATCGGAAACATGGTTCAAGGACGAACGGTGAAGATCAGCTACAAGTCCAAGAAGTGCCTGAAGCAGGACCGTGAAAACTGGGTCGTGGTGGAAGGAACGCACGAGCCGTTGATTGATCGGGAAACCTTCCAAAAAGTACGCATGTTGGTCAACAGCCGCAAGCACACCAGAAGCCGAACCTATGACTTTCTGTTCAAAGGCATGATCTTCTGCCATGAGTGTGGTTACCCGCTGGCGGTGCTCAATCGCAAAAATGCTGCCGGAGAGGATGTGCTGTACTTTGTCTGCCGGACTTATCAGCGCTTCACCAAAGCCGGTGTCTGTTCGTGCCACAGCATCAAGGAAAAGACTGTGACGGACGCCGTTGTCGCCAAGATACAGGAGGTCTGCGAGGCCTATTTGGATCCGAGTCAGCTGCAGCCAATTGCCATTACTGCTGTGGAAGAGGTGCGCAAAGCAGAGAGCCACGATAGCGAGATTCAATCCCTGCACAGCAAGATCGACGGCCTGACTGCCAATCTGGATAAGATGTACATGGATCGGCTGACTGGCCTCCTTGCTGAGTCGGATTTTGAACGGATTTATCAGCGCATCAAGATGGAGCGCAACTCACTTGAGGAAAAGCTGAAGGACTTGGAAGTGCAAAAAGAAAGCCCGGTCAGCACCGAAGACCGAGCCAGAGAGTTGGTGCAAAGGTTCATCACATCGGCTTATGCCAGTCGGGAACTGCTGGTGAGCCTGATTGAGCGAGTGGAATTAACGGAAGACAAGCAAATCATCGTCAAATTCCGCTTCCGTGAACTGGAAGCAATTTCTTAGGGCAAATCGTTTACAATAGGCGAGTCGCTATGTATCGCGCATCGAAAAGCGGGCGCTGGAGAAGCTGGAGCAGGCGCTGCGGGAGCGGGGTGTGTAAAAGCGGAAAGCCCGGCGGATGTAGATCCGACGGGCTTTGGCGTTTGGGGTTGCGCGGGTGTCGGTTTCCCTGTATAATATCGGTAAAAACAGGCGGAAGCGAGGGAAAAGACATGGAAGCTGTCACGCTGTCCTACACAACCTACGGCACAGAGGTTGTGCTTACGGGGCAGGTGCGCCCGAGCCGGACGCGGCAGGTGCTGCGCGACGTGTCGGTTTCGTTCCCGGCGGGGTCACTCACGGCCATCGTTGGGCGCAGCGGCTGCGTACCTTCGACCTCGCGGACGTACCCTATCCCCGCGACCCGGAGAGCCCCCGCCTGCGCGATCTGAAACGCGCGGTCACGGAGGAGTGCCTGCACGGGAGCGGGAGATAACGAGAGAAAGCGGGTGAACCGGATGTCTCAAAACTTCACGGATGCCAATGGCCGCTTTCGGAGACAGGTCGTGACGAATCTTGATATAGGAAAAGGCGGCAGTGGCATATGCACATATATGATTTTGGAAGCCGGTCTTGGCGTTATCGTTTTCTCGGGACTTTGCATGGCATTTTGTCTGTTTGGCACAATAGAATTTATAAGAGAAGTTAGGTGTCTAAATGGTGAGAAACTTCCGTTTTATATGGTACTAGGACTTGTGGTTTTCTGGGGACTTGGTGGATTCGGCGTATATTTTTACCGAACATTCGGATGGCTTCTTAGTTGGCTAACTTTTACAGAGACAGAGGTCATCTGGCGCTGCCCGTTCAGAAAAACGCGGCGTATTCCGCGGGAGGAGTGCCGGTATGCCGGAATTCATCAGTGCATGTTCGGAAAGTCGGAGAGAACCGGCCAGCCGGCAATGGGAGTAAAAGCGTTTATATCGACTAAGCCCTATCCGGGCTATGCCAACATCAGCCTTTTACAGAATACGGATGAGTTTGTGACGGGCTTTGTGACCTACAGGCTCTGCAAGGTGTTGAGCGAGTGGCTCCCGGATCCACAGAACCGCTGCTTCATAAGTGAAGCGGCGCGGATGGAGCGCGATCGCCGAGGTATGCGCAGACGGCGGGAGAGAAGAAGGGCGGAGCGCAGGCGCCGCAGAATGAAGAAGCGGGAGCAATAGCATAAAAAAGGGAGGTGTGCCGGGCACACCTCCCTTTTTTATGTTGTCCTTACAGCGCGGCGCGGATGGCGGCGAGCAGGTCGTCGAACGTCTCGTAGGCGGGGTACTGAGGGTAATCCTTCTTGATCTGCTCCGTCGTGCGGAACAGGAAGCCGGCCTTGCTGGCCTGGATCATGCCCAGATCGTTGAAGCTGTCGCCGGAGGCGATCGTCTCATAGCCGATGGACTGCAGCGCACGGACGGTCGTGAGCTTCGACTTCTCACAGCGCATCTTGTGGCCGAGGATCTCGCCGTCGGGCGCGACCTCGAGCGTGTTGCACAGCAGCGTCGGATAGCCGAGCTTCTTCATCAGCGGCATCGCGAACTGCTCGAACGTGTCGCTGAGGATCATGACCTGCGTCTCGCTGCGCAGCGCGTCGAGAAACTCCTTCGCGCCGGGCATGGGGTCGATCTTGGCGATCGTCTCCTGAATCTGCTGGAGCTTCAGGCCGTGCTCTTTCAGAATGGCGATGCGGTAGCGCATGAGCTTATCATAGTCCGGCTCGTCGCGGGTGGTGCGGCGCAGCTCGGGGATGCCGCTCGCCTCGGCGAAGGCGATCCAGATTTCCGGGACCAGAACGCCCTCCATATCCAGACAAACAATGTTCATTTCGGTTTCCTCCTGTATTTTTGTTCTTTACTTGGACTGAATTTTGCCCAGAACGTAGTCGAGCATGGCGTCCTTGTCGATCACGTCCTTGTGGCGCACCTGCTTTTCGCGCAGGGTAGCGAGGTTCTTGGGGATGGGGGTGCCGGTGAGGGCGCTGAGCTTATCCATCATCGCGAACTCGTCGTCGCCCGGCTCCTCGCCCAGCGCGGAGAGCACCGCCGCCGGGAACTTGTAGGGGGACGCCGTGGACAGAACGACGACCGGCGCACCGTCCGCCTGCTCCATGAACGCATCCGCCGCGTGCCACGCGACGGCCGTGTGCGGGTCGCAGACGTAGCCGTGCTCGCGCCAGACGCGGCCCATGACCTCGGCGGCCTGCGCATCGTCGCAGCAGGCGCAGGAGAAAATCTCGTGCAGCCGCGCGAGCATCTTGTCCGTGACCTGATAGCGGCCCTCGTCCCTGAGCTGCCGCATCAGCCCCGCGACATAGGCGTCGTCGCCGTCGGAGAGGAGATAGAGCATACGCTCGAGGTTGCTGGAGACGAGGATGTCCATCGAGGGGGAGGTCGTCTTGTGGAACGGGCGGCGCTTGTCATAGACGCCCGTGGAGAGGAACTGCGTCAGCACGTCGTTGGCGTTCGAGGCACAGACGAGCTTGCCGACGGGCAGACCCATGAGCTTGGCAAAGTACCCGGCGAGGATGTCGCCGAAGTTGCCGGTCGGGACGACGTAGTGCACCGTGTCGCCGACGCGAATGCGCCCGGCCTTCACGAGGTCGGCATAGGCGCGGAAATAGTACATCACCTGCGGCGCGAGACGGCCGATGTTGATGGAGTTGGCCGAGGACAGGCGCACGCCGTGCAGATCCTTGTCCTGGCAGGCGGCGAAGATGTTCTTCACGCCGGTCTGCGCGTCGTCGAAGTTGCCGCGCACGGCGCATACGCACACGTTCGAGCCCTCCTGCGTGGCCATCTGCGCCTGCTGCACGGTGGAGACGCCGCCGTGCGGGTAAAAGACGATGATGCGCGTGCCGGGCACGTCGTGGAAGCCCTCGAGCGCGGCCTTGCCGGTGTCGCCGGAGGTGGCGGTCAGGATGACGATCTCATCGTCGACGCCGCAGACCGTCTTGGCCGAGGTAATCAGGCGCGGCAGCAGGCTCAGCGCGACGTCCTTGAACGCGCTCGTCGGGCCGCGGAAGAGCTCGAGGACATAGCGGTCGCCCACCTGCGCGAGCGGCGTGAGCTCGTCCGTCTCGAACTTCCCCTCATAGCCCTGTTTGACGAGCGTCTCCATATCGGGAATATCCGGAAGGAGCGCGGACAGAATGCGCGCGGACATGGTCAGCGAATCCTCGCCGAGCAGACCCTTCCAGTCAAAGTTCATCGTGGACAGATCATCGCGGATGTACAGGCCGCCGTCAGCGGCGATGCCCTCCAGCACGGCGGCGGCGGAGCTCGCCTGCAGCCGGTGGTTTCGCGTGCTTTGATAGTTCATACAAATCGCTCCTATCTTTTTCTTGCATTTTGCATAAGCTTATGATACACTGTCCCCAACGAAAAAGCAAGTGTTTTTATCACAAAGACAAAAAAGAGGTTTTTGTCGCTGTGCGAAGAAATCTGCTTCAAATCTGACGAAAGCGAGAAAGAATCCCATGTTAAAAGTTCTGAAATTCGGCGGATCGTCCATGGCGGACGCCGCACAATTTGAAAAAGTCCGCTCCATCGTCACCTCGGACGAGAGCCGCCGCGTCGTCGTCGTGAGCGCCGCAGGCAAGCGCTATAAGGACGATCACAAGGTCACGGACCTGCTGTATCTGTGCTACGCGCACCTGCAGTACGGCGTCAGCTGCGACGGGATCTATCAGATGATCTGCGACCGCTATCTCTCCATCCGCGACGAACTGGGGCTCAGGACCGATCTCGAGGGCGAGTTCGCCGCCCTGCGCCGGAAGATGGATCAGGGGATCAGTCAGGACGAGCTCGTCTCGCGCGGCGAATATTTCGCGGCGAAGCTGATGGCCGACTATCTGGGCTTCGACTTCCTCGACAGCACTATGTGGCTGAAGTTCCGTCTCGACGGTTCCGTCGATCAGGAGGCGAGCTATGAGGCGCTGCAGCACGCGGCCTCCGGCCGCCGCGTCGTGATGCCCGGCTTTTACGGCGTCATGCCCGACGGCGCGATCAAGACCTTCACCCGCGGCGGCAGCGACATCACCGGCGCGCTGGCCGCGGCCGCGCTCGACGCGGACGTCTATGAGAACTGGACGGACGTGTCCGGCTTCCTGATGGCCGACCCGCGCATCGTCGAGGATCCCCAGCCCATCGAGCGCATCACCTATTCCGAGCTGCGCGAGCTGAGCTACATCGGCGCACAGGTGCTCCACGAGGGGACGATCTTCCCCGTGCGCGAGAAGAACATCCCCCTGAACATCCGCAACACGAACCAGCCCAACAACCCCGGCACGATGATCCGCGAGTCCTTCGACGAGACGGAGCAGCTCGACCACCGTTTCATCACCGGCATCGCCGGGCGCAAGCACTTCTCTGTCATCACGATCACCAAGACCGGCATGAGCTCGGAGACCGGCTCGCTGTGCCGCATCCTCGAGGTGCTCGAGCGCTACGGCATCAACGTCGAGTATCTGCCCTCCGGCATCGACAACGTCTCGCTCGTCGTCTCCGCCGAGAAGGCCGCGCCCTGCATGTATCAGCTGCTCGGCGAGCTGCAGAAGGAGATCAAGCCCGACGCCATCCACGTCACGGAGAACATCGCCATCGTCGCCGCCGTCGGCCGTAAGATGGCCTATCAGCCCGGCAGCTCCGGTAAGATCTTCGCCACGCTCGGCGAAAACGGCATCAACATCCGCATGATCACACAGGGGCCGGAGGAGCTGAACATCATCGTCGGCGTCGACGACGCGGACTTCGCCCCCGCCATCCGCGTGCTGTATGACAGCTTTGTGAAATAATTTAAGCCATATAGGAGGAGCAAGACATGAAACAGTATAACGTAGCCATTCTGGGCGCCACCGGCGCGGTGGGCCAGGAGATGATGAAGATTCTCGCCGAGCGCGACTTCCCCGTCGCGCAGCTGCACCTGCTGGCGTCCCCGCGCTCCGTGGGGCAGAAGATGCAGTGGAAGGGGCAGGAGCTGACGGTCGAGCTGGCGTGCGACGAGGCGTTCGAGGGCATGGACATCGTCCTCGGCGCGGCGGAGAACGACATCGCCGAGCGTTTTGCCCCCGCGATCGTCAAGGCCGGGGCCGTGTTCGTCGATAACTCCTCGGCGTTCCGTCTCGACCCCAAGGTGCCGCTGATCGTCCCGGAGATCAATCCCGAGGACGTGAAGAAGCATCAGGGCATCATCGCAAACCCCAACTGCACCACGATCGTGAGCCTTGTGGCCATCAACGCCCTGAATCAGGACAGCCCCATCGAGTCGATCATCGCCTCGTCGTATCAGGCGACGTCCGGCGCGGGCGCGGGCGGCCCGAAGGAACTGATGGACGAGGTCGAGCTGCTGCGCGAGGGAAAGCCCGTCGAGCCGAAGGTGTTCCAGTATCAGATCGCCTACAACGTTATCCCGCAGATCGGCGGCGAGGCGTTCGAGGGCTATACCTCCGAGGAGATGAAGATGCAGAACGAGGGACGCAAGATCATGCACCTGCCCGAGCTGAAGGTGAGCTGCACCTGTGTGCGCGTGCCCGTCGTGCGCAGCCACAGCGTCTCCATCGTCGTGCGCACGAAGGAGAAGATCTCCGTTGAGCGCGCCCGCGAGCTGATTGCCGCCGCCCCCGGCTGCCGTCTGGTCGACGATCTGAAGAACAAGCAGTATCCGATGCCGCTCGACACGAGCGATCAGGATCTCGTCTTTGTCGGCCGTATCCGCGACGACCTCACGAGCGAGAACGGTCTGAATATCTGGTGCTGCGGCGACCAGGTGCGCAAGGGCGCGGCGACGAACGCCGTGCAGATTGCGGAGCTGGTGATTCGGTAAAGCGCAGGTTAATAGTTTATGGAGCGTATCGGCAGCGATACGCTCCATTTTCTATGCCGTGGCTCTCCCTCTGGGAGAGCTGTCACCGCAGGTGAGTGAGAGGGCGTGCGGCGTTTCCGCTCTCCGCCCTCGCTGCGCTCGGCCACCTCTCCCGGAGGGAGAGGCAAGGGACGGACACCCCGTCCGTCCCTTTGGAGCATTTACCGCTGTTCATCCGCGAGGTCGCCGGGCGATCTCCAGAACCGCCGCAGAAACACCGCCGCCACGACCAGACACACGCTCTCCGAGATGAGCGGCGCGAACCAGATGGACGTTCCGCCGACGGTGAACGCCAGTGCCAGCAGCGCGGCGGCCTGAAAGGCCAGCCCGCGCCCGACGGAGACGCAGATCGCGCCGACCGGCCGCTCAACGGCGGTGAGAAAACCGCCCATCAGGATATTAAAGCCCATCAGCAGGTACGAGAGCGCATAGCGCCGCAGTGCGGCGGCGGACGCGGCGTTCAGCGCCGGATCCCCCGCGCCGAGGAAGAGCAGCACCAGCTGCGG
>UMLM01045809.1_pt1 | contig 15050 bp, 19 predicted proteins | sample 1966571 | NCBI WGS metagenome assembly UMLM01 (sample SAMEA4836203, study PRJEB28245) | human gut metagenome | biome: gut microbiome; material: fecal sample | place: Denmark | collected 2008 | reverse complement strand
TGCCCTGCACCTCATTATATGTATACATGAGGTGTAACCAATTATTAACTCTCTGTTTACAATTTCTGATGTGCCCTATGCTACTATATAATTGCAAGGACAAACTTGCATCGAACATTAACCACGAGATGAAAGGACGAAACACATGAAAGTTATTGCAAAGTATGTCACTGTGGAAGCAGTGAAAGACAAGCAGGTTTTGACCCTGCTGTTTCCGGACTGGAACAGCAAGCGCGACTGTATGGAAGTCGTCAAGATGCACGGTATGAAACCGCTCACCTCTGCCATCGGTTCCAAGGGCATTGAAATGGCTCTTGAGGATATCAACGCCGAAACGCTGAAATGTGAAATCGGCGCAACGATTCCGCATGATTTCATGCTTGACGGTGACGACTTCACCGACGCATATAAAGAAAGGAGTGATTCCAATGACTGACCCTTGCACCTGCACCGGCCCTTGCGTCACTCCGACCAACGTTTCACACGTCTTTCTTTATGAGGATGCCGCCCAGAACATTTACGGCCTTATCTATGATAATGACGGCAATCTCCTGAACATCGTGGACGGCGTGGGCAAGCTCGACCCCCTGCCCTTTACCGCCTTTGAAGAGGCCGCACGCCGTGGCTTTCCGTATGCGCCCCAGTGGTCTCCCTGCTGTCACGGTGGCAAGACCATGGAACAGCAGGCGGCAGAGCTTGAGGCACAGAAACACCACATTGCCAGCATCTACACGAACCAGAGCCCGACGGCCCTTTATCCGACCAACGGAGACAGCGTGGCGAAACAGTTCATGTTGCGCTGGATTTTCTAAGAGGTGATACCATGCAGAACATTAACAACAAGCTGGCCGATATCAAGACCAACACCAAGCATGAAAGAAACCAAGTATAAAAGGAGAATATATCATGTTTAACAAGAACAATCAGAATGCCGCTTCCGAAGTCGTCAAGTCTTACCTGTCCATTAAGGACGCAACTGTGCAGGCTTGTCACCTCGTTTCTGACCGGATTTGCGTGTTCACTCTGAACGTCCCGGGCGCGACGTTCCTCAATTTGAAAGTCGTTGACGGCAAAAACGGTGAGTTTATCGCAATGCCGCAGAGCAAGGGACGGGACGGACAGTATTACGACCTGTACCGCGTGTACTTCTCTGAGCAGGATGCACAGCGCATCATTGCCGCAGTTTCGGAGCACGCAACGGCGCAGAGCGAAAAGACGGATTATAAGACCCGTTACGAGGTGTAAACATGAGCAAGCGCAACATGAAAAATATTGCGCTTGACCTATATGAAAGCGGTGGATGGGTCAATATCCCATCCATCGCTTCTTTAGGTTGTTGGTGCAATATCCTTATTGGTAAACGTCAAGTTGGTAAAACCTATGGCACATTGAAATATGAGCTGAACGAGGGCAAGCGGTTCCTGTACCTACGCCGCACAACCACGGAGTTTGACGCAATCACCAGCGACCCCGATTTGAACCCTTTCTTGCCTCTGAAAAGAGAAGGGTTTGACGCGGATATTGTGAAGGGCGGCAAAGTCACCTATACAATCGGTAGGTTTGAGTATGAGGACGGCAAACCCAAGCAGTGTTTGGAGAAATACGGAATCGGTATGACGCTTCCCAGTATTGCGAATATCCGTGGTTTCAATGGCTCTCAGTTTAAGGACGTGGTTTTTGATGAATTCATTCCCGAAAGAATTGTTATCAAGCGTAAGGCAGAGGGCGACGCGCTTTTGAATGCCTATGTGACCATCAACGGAAACAGAGAACTGGAAGGAAAGCCCCCGCTCCGGCTCTGGCTTTTGGCGAATGCGTTTGATATCGCGTCTCCGATTTTGGTTGAACTTGGGGTTGTGGATGAAATCGCCAAGCTGTGCAGGACGGGCAAAGAGTGGACGGTAACAGAAAGCGGCGTGTTCATTGGTATGCCCAAGTCCGGTGCGGTAAGTGCCAAGCGTGCGCAGACCGCTTTCATGCGTCACATGATGAAAAACAAGGATTCAAAGTTTTATAAAATGGCAATGGAAAATCAATTTGCTTACAACAATCTGGAAGCGGTACGGCCCATGAACCTGAAAGGCATGAAACCCCTGTACTCCGTGGCGGGGTTATATGCGTATGTGTACGACGGGAATCATGTGTATCTGTGTACGTCCCGGCACGAAAGCAGAGAAGTGTACCCAGACACAAAAGCAGGGAAAACCGCTTTCCGTCTGCATCATCCATTCTTTGAGGCTATGTTAAATCTTAATCAGATTTGGTGTTCCGATGTGCCTACGTTGCTCAAAATCAAAGAATTCCTTGACATCGACGATTAAAGATAGTATGATAAAGGTGCAGGGGCCCCCAAAACTTAGACAGGCCGGAAGCCTGTGGGGTAGCATTTCTAAGTTGCGCACCCCTGCTTTTATAGAAAGGAGTAGGTTATGCTTACTTATTCATACAAGTATTCCGCAGAAAAGCGGCTCTCCCCGCACTTTCGCGTTCGGGAATTCCATTCCAAGCGTGACCCCAGCGACATTGTAAAGGTTGACGAGCGGCTTTTGACTTTGCTTGAAAACATCCGGAATTTTACCGGTAAACCGGTACACATTAACAGCGGATACCGAAGCAAGGAATACAACGCCACACTCAAAAACGCCTCTCCCCGGTCTCAGCATTGTAACGGAATGGCGGCTGACATTTGGGTTGAGGGCGTGACACCGTCCAGAATCGCAGAGATAGCAGAGGTCTATTTGGGCGCTTCTGGCGGTATCGGCGTATATCACACGTTCACCCATGTGGACGTTAGAACCAACAAATCAAGATGGAAAGGAGCCTATTGATTATGGCACTCAGCATTAACGACGTTATCGCATTGGCAAACGCAGGTTTTTCCAAAACCGACATTGCCGCTTTTATGAACCTTGGCAACCCCCAGACCACTCCCCCCAGCCCTGTGCAGGTTCCCGGTGCAACTGCTCCCACGGTTCCGACCGCTCCGGCGACGGTTCCCACTCCTGCACCTGCCCAGCAGGCCCCGGCCACTCCCGACATAGGCCAGCTGGTGGCAAGCCTTGCCGACCTCAGCAAGAAAGTGGATTCCCTCACCGTTCCGACCGCTGGCACAGTTGGCGCTCTTCCCACGGTTACCAGCGTGGAAGATATCATTCTTGGGGCGGTCAAGCCTGCCCCTGCACCCGAAAGCCCCCAGCTTTTTAATATGGAAGGAGTTGTGAAGTAATGGATAACCCGAATTTTCCCCCAAAGGCAGGCGCAACGGTTTTCCGTCCGAAGGACATTTATACCATTGCAAACAATCTGGTTAAGCAGGTGACCGGGCAGACGGCAATTTCTGCCGTTGATACATCGTCCTTTATCAACGTGGGGCAGATGTGTTTGAACACCAGCAAAGAGGGCACGTTGCAGGCCCTTTATAACATGGTTTCGCGTACCATCATTACCACCCGTGCATACAGTGGCCGCTTTACCAGCATTGAGGCCACGTCGCAGGAATGGGGCCTGTTCGTCCGCAAAATCGCGTTTTTCAGCGGCAAGTTTGATGAAACTAAGTTCATCAACACCGTTCAGAACCCCAACACCTTGCGCGACGGCCAGAGCGTGGATATGTACAAAATTTCCAAGCGCTACCCGCTGGAAATGTGGTACACTGGGCAGGCCACGCTTGACCAGACCTATACCACGTTCCGCTCTCAGCTGACGACCGCTTTCACCAGCGAAAGCGAACTGTCGGCATTTCTGGCCGGTATCACCACGGAAGTTGCAAACGATGTGGCGAGATGGAAAACCGCCGAGAACCGCGCCGTCGTGATGAACTTTATCGGCTCTCTGTACAACACCGGCAAACCCGGCCAGAAGGTCAACCTTACTGCCGAATTCAACAAGGCACGCGGCACCGCGTACACCACCGCCGACCTGCTGACCACCCACCTGCAGGAATTCCTTTCCTTCTTTGTCTCCCTGCTGGAAACCCAGACGGCATTGCTTGAGGAAAGCACAGATCTTTATCATCTGGTTCCCGCCTGCACCGACGACAACGGCGACCCGCTGACCCTGCTCCGGCACACTCCCAAGAGTGAACAGAAACTGCTCCTGTATCAGCCCCTTATCAACGACGCAAAATCGTGGGTGTTCCCCGCTATCTTTGGCCCCGGTTACCTGTCCTTTGGCAACTACGAGGGGGTCAATTTCTGGCAGAACATCAACGACAAGAGCCGCGTGACGGTCATTCCCGCTCAGTTCAACGTGGACACTGCTCAGCAGGAAACCGGAAAAAAAGTTGACCTGTCCATGGTGGTGGGCCTGCTGTATGACCGCAGGGCGCTGGCAACCGTCTACATGATGGACAGTGTTTATACCACTCCTTTCAACACGAAAGGCGAGTATTACAACACTGAGCATCATTGGAAGATGAACTATCTCGCCGACCCCACCGAGAACGCGATTCTCTTCTATATGAGCGACAACGTACATCCGTAACCAGCCGCGAAGGCCCGACCGTAAAAGGCCGGGCCTTTATTGTTAGAAAGTAGGTGAAACAATGGCACGAGGCGAATTTAACGGCGCGGTTCCCGCGCCTAGCGTGGAACATGGGTATCACTTCCACTTTGGAAATGTTGAGAAGCGTGTGAATTCAACCAAAGCATTTGATTATACCAAGCTCCCCGACGAGGAGCGTTGCGATTTCAAGCAAACCACCAGCATGGAGCGGCCCGTGATTTACGTCACGTTGAACAGTATCAACATTTCCCCCCAGTGGAATTATTGCCAGTGTGAAGAGACAGCAAGTTTCTATTGGATACGCGATATTTCAATTGGTATCCGAGGCAGGGGAACCGCGAATATCTGGCAGTTCACGCTGGAGCTTGACCCGCTGGCAACATACCGGGATGAAATCTTGAAAACCGACGCATTCATTGAATATGGATTCAATCAAGATTCCAGCGGCGCAACGTTCCGTTTACAGGATACCCGGCAGGCCGTTGGAATGGCTCCCAAGATTTCCACAGCGTCGGCAGATATCACGGACGGAAATATTGATGCCTCTGGTGGCACATTTGTTCTGTCCTGTGTTGGCAAGTCTGGCCTGCACGCCTATGCAATGAGCGCCGCCACGTTGGGAAGTTTGTTGACCGCAGTTTCCTTGACGTGGGAAGCCCTTACCAAGCCTATGGTTCGTTGGGAACTGGCATTGCCCGAGTTTATGAACAAACTTTTGTTCGGCGGCAACGCATTGGAGTGCGTCCGCTCCTGCATCTGGATACCCATAAACCTTTCCAGATATGGCGCAGGACGGCAGACGGAAATCACCTTGGGGCAGTTCAACACCACCGTTTTTGCACAACAGGTCACTCCGTCCAGCTCCCGTAGTGTTCACACGACTATTGCTATCCCGTGGCCTGCTGACGACTGGAAGCGCATGAACTGTCAAATACAGCTTTATGTTCCTTTCGTGGGCACGCTGGCGGTTCCCGTTGACCAATGCAACACGGCGGCAAATATTGATATTGACTGGTCTGTGTGTTTCGTGGACGGCAGTGTAACAACACTAGTCCGGGCAGGAGATTTCACGGTATACGCTGGAAGCACCAGCATAGCCAGCCCCTACGGAATCGGCACCAGTAACATTGACCCGGTGCGTGCGCTGACCGGTGCAATCAGCACCGTATCAGGTGCAATGAATTTCGGCGGGGGTCTGCTGTCCACCGTGGCGGGGTTTGCTGGCGGCACGATGCAGGCCGCGCAAGGTATCGCCCAAGTTGCGCAGGGTATACAGCAAACAGTTTCCCCCATCAACTGTTCTGCCGGAACTATGGGTGGTGCGTCGCAGGTACAGCTACCTTTGGAAGCAAAGTTAACCCTGCTGTATTATCCCCCGGTGGACGATGCAGGTTTCCAAAAAGTTTACGGATACCCAGTAATGAAAGTTGCAAAGCCTGTGCAAGGATACTGTAAGACCCGTGGTTTCTCCTGTGCTCCGCTGAACGCCAAGCCCGACGAAATTTCCTACATCAACGCCGCAATGGACAGCGGTGTATTTATCGAATGAGGTGATTATATGTACCAATGCTATAGCGGCTACTACGACGGCGGCACGTTGTGCGGGAATTTCGATGCAACGTTTTCCACCGATGCAATGAATTACTGGGAACGTTCCTTCTTTCAGAGGTTGCGCGGTCTCATTGAATTCAACGGGCTCCCCGAGAACGGCCCCGGTCAAATCGGATGGGATTATGATGCATTTCTGTACCAGCTTTTCCGCACCGGTTACGCAACGGTTTTCAAGTCGAAAACATACGGTTTGGTTGTACAACCTGCATTTCCGACCGGTTACGGCCTGCAATACCAGCCGCGCGGGATGCAGATTTCGACGACGTTCTTTAATTTTCCGCGCCCTCTGGAAATCGGCAAAGAGTGCGCTGTTATCAAGCTCACACCCGACTATCAAGGAACGTGGGACTTGGTGACAAAGTACGCGCGGGAGATGCAACTGGCAGAAATCGCAATCCGGCAAAGCGCAATCAATGCCCGTTTCGCCTATGCGGCTATCGCCAAGGACGACAAGGGCAAGCGCACCATGGAAGGGATTTTCAGCAAGCTGGCGAATGGTGCCCCCGCTGTTGTCATCAACGCCGATTTGAAACAGCAGTTGACCACCAAAGCCGATGGAGATTTTACGCTCCCAATCATGCAGTTTGACCGCGACCTTTCCAAAAACTTTATTCTGCCCGATTTGATGGAGTATCGTCGGAACATCCTTTGCGACTTTTACAGGGAATTGGGTGTTTCTGTTCAGCCCAACAAGAAAGAAAGAATGGTTGTGACGGAATCGAAAGCGGCAGACGCGGAGACCTTCAACCGGCGCGAGGTCTGGCGCATCACGCTGGAAAAGTCCCTTGCAATCGTGAATGAGATGTACGATACAAACATTACCTTTAAAATGGTTGAGCCCGATTTTGACGCAGGCGAGGCCAACGAAGGGGAAGAGGTGAATAACAATGTTGGTGAATGAGTTAGTTTCCTCTTGCAATTTGGAAGCGCTGTTAATGGCAGACCCCAATCTTTTTGCAAATATGGTTGTCCCCGAGGGCATGGAGAAAGCGGGAGTAATTCAGGCAATACGCCGTGCGCATGGTCTGGCTCCGCTGTACCACCCCGACCCCATTTGGATGAAATCCGAATTGTATTGGTGGAGCCGGGAAAATCTCCCCATTTGGAAAAAACTTTTTTCCACAACCCAGCTGGAATATAACCCCATCTGGAACACCGACGTGCATGAGCTGACCAAGGACACCACCGAACGGGCCAAGGATACCGCTGAGAACACGGCCACCCACTCCCATGGTGGAGCCGACGAGCAGAGCCAGCACGCAGACGACCGCCACCAGATGGAAACCACCGGCAACCTTTATCACGAGGACACCAAAGCGGACGGTTTCACCACGGACAACGCCGCAGGGCAGGAAAAAACTGTGGGCAGTACTGCCGGAAAAGAGCATGGTTTTGCTCATACCCAAACCAGCGCCGACGAGACCCGGGACACAAAGGGCACCCTTGACCGGGATACGACCGGCACCCGGCTCACCACCCACGGTGAAACAATGACCGATAAACTCAAGACCACCAAGGACAGCCAAACGGACGTTGAGGGAAAGGTTTCTGCCGAGAACGAAGCGACCTATCAGCCTTTCGACGCATCCACCACTATCTATAAGGAGACCGGCACCGCAGACGATACCCGCAAAACCGACTGGACGGAGACCGAGAACACCACCGGCACCCAAGACGACGTAACCACCGAGAACCTGACCGACCACCAAGAAAGCACGTCGGACACCGAGACCAAGCAGGACACCGAGGGCCTCACCACCGGCCAGCGTGACAGCATCGACCGGGCCCACGGCACCCATGGAGACACGGGCCGCACCGATGGACACGGGCACACCGAGCGGCAGGCCGGAGACCGTGGAACCGCGCAGGATTCCAAGACCGGCAAGCACGAGGAACACGGCCTTGCCGCTGTCACTGGCAAGGAATCGGAAACCGTAACCACCGTTCACGAATGGAAACGAGGCGGCAATATCGGCGTGACCACGACGCAGGAGATGATTGAGGCCGAGCGGCAGACTGTGCTTTTCAATATGTATCGTGTTATCGCAGACAGTTTTCACCGCACATTCTGCCTTGACGTTTATTAAAAGGAGTGGTATCATGGTATCGGAAATTATCGTGGCGCTTATCGGCGGCCTTGTGACGCTTTCGGGTGTTCTTATCGCAAACAGCAGGGCGCAGGCCGTCACCGATACACGCCTTGACGAGTTGACCCGGGAAGTGCGGGAGCATAACCACTTTGCCCACCGCGTCCCCGTGTTGGAAGAGCAAATCAAAGTGGCAAACCACCGCATCGACGACTTAGAAAGGAAAGGTGATTGATATGAAAATCAAGCCCGCAACGATTGCAAGAACTGCCGTTCTCGCTCTGGCTCTGGCAAATCAGATTCTCAGCGTTGCCGGTCTGAGCCCTCTGCCCATCGACAGCGCCACCCTTGAGCCTTGGGTGACCACCGGTCTGACGACTGCCGCTGCTGTCTGGGCATGGTGGAAAAACAATTCGTTCACCCCGGAAGCAATCCGGGCCGACGAACTGATGAAAGAAATGAGGGGGTGAATTTATGGATTATCCGTTTTGTCCGTCCCCGCCCTACGTCCCCGGAGACCCCGGGATGTATGACCTTCGTTGGATGGTCTCCCAGATTCAGAGCTTGACAGCTCTGGTGCAGGGCATTGCCAAAGGGCAGGAATCGCAGGGCGGCAACATCACCGCGCTCAATTCCGCAATGGCTGACCTTGCCGCCGCTCAGAAGTGTATCAACGACCGTCTGAACGCAGGTGACTTTGAGAACGGCAAGTTTTTGGAGTGGGCCGATAAAAACCTTCCCAGCATGGTTAATGAGATGGTGCGTTTTGTCTGGTTTGGTCTGACCCCGGACGGGCATTTCTGTGCTTATGTTCCGGCTAATTGGGGCTGGCTGACCTTCAACACCGGCACCGATATCACCGAGCCCGAGTATGGTCATCTTATCATCACCTATTAAGAAAGGAGTTTCTATATGAGTTGCAAGAATGATTGTGGTTTTCCCATCAAGCCCGCACCCTTTGCGCCTGCTGACCCCGGCCCCTGTGGGCCGGGCCCTTGCGGCCCCCATCACCCGCCGATGCCGCCCCGGCCCCCTGTTCCCTGTGGGCCGTGTCCCCCGTCTCAGTATATCGGCTCCCGGTATGTGCCGATTTTCGCAGACCCCATTGAGTGGGACAATCACCGCTCCTACGAATCCCTTACCATTGTGACCCACGACGGCGAAAGCTACACGAGCAAGTGCAACGTGGGCCCCGGCGTGGATATCACCAATTCCCGGTACTGGGCCAAGACCGGCGCATATAATGCGCAGGTGGAGCAGTACAAAAACGAGGTCAAGGATTTGTCGTCTCAGGTCTCCGGTTTCGCGTCTGACAACGCGGAATTCCGGGAGAAAATTGACCAGTTCACCAAGGACAATGCCGAGATGAAAAACACGGTTGCCGAGGATAAGGCCCGTGTTGACGCTCTGGCCGAGCGCGTGGCGACTGCCGAAACCGAAATCGACGGGTTGCAGGCCACCACCGCCCAGCACACCACCGAGATTGCCGACCTGCACGCCAAGGACGAGGATTTGCAGAGGCAAATCACCAGCAATGACGGCGACATTGCCGCCCTTCAGGCAAAGGACACAGAGCATGATTCCCGGCTGAACGGTATTGATACCAAGCTCAAGAGCCACGATGCCAGCATCGCCCAGAACACTGCCGACATTGCCAAGAATACCAAGAACATTCAGGACAATGCCGCGAACATTGCCAAGAACGCGCACGAGCTGGCCGACCATGCCGCAAAGCTGGCAGACCATGAGGGCCGTCTTACCGCCCAGCATGAGGAAATCACGACAAACCATGAGGCCATTGAGCGCCTTACCAGTGTGACCGATGGGCTCCGGTCTGACCTTACCGAGGATGAGGCTAAGATTGAATCCAACCGTGACGCAATCGCGCACATTCAGGAGAAGGACGTTCAGCAGGACGGCAGGCTGGACAAACTGGAAGAGTGTTGCGAACAGGCCAAGGCCCACTTTACCCAGCTGGACACCAAGACCGACAACACCAATACCGCGTTGACCGCCGAGATTGACCGCGCCAAGGCCGCAGAGCTGGCGAATGGTCAGCTCATTGCCCAGAACGCCGCAGAGCTGGCCGACCACGCCACCGAGCTGGCAGACCATGAGAAGCGTATTACCGCGCTTGAGGGTGACAACACCACCAACAAGCAGGCCATTGCCGATATCAAGGCCAAGAACACCCAGCAGGATACGGCGATTTCCGGCAACACTGATTCCATCACCCATCTGAAAACCGACAAGGCCGATAAAACCGCTCTGGGTGACTACGTTACCAAGACCGAGTTTAATGCAGACCAGAAACGTCAGGACGACATTGTGGGCGACTGGGCAACCGCGCACCCCGGGCAGACTATCGCAGAGTGCGCGACCTCTCAGAAAACCGAGCTGGCCGAGCACGCCGCAGAGCTGACCCGACTGGAAACGGACAAAGCCGATAAAAGCGAAATTCCCGATGTAACGGGATACGTCCCCACGAGCACCTATAATGCCGGACAGGCCGCGCAGGATGCCCGCATTTCTACTCTGGAGAGTAACAGCGTGTCTCTTCCCGCTTCTGTTCGCTATACTGACGTTGATTTTGCTACCGTGTGGGCGGCAGGGGACGAGCGCGCTGGCAACGTCGCAAGCGTTATTCTTCCGTTCCCCTTAAAAACTTTCCCCGAACACCCCGAACCTGCAACAGTTTCGGACGCTCAAATTGGATATGCTGAATTGCTTTATCTGGATGGAAGCCCCGTGCACCTGATTGAACATAGTGACGTAACGCTTACTGCCGATTTTGTCGGTGCAGGCGTTCGGCTGAACGCATCTATTCCCAAGTCGAGCCTTCCCAGCGACATCGTTGCAAAGTCATACATTCTCCACTTTATCGTAAGAGCTACAATTTCTTAACAAAAATAAGAGCCTCGCTCATAAGAGCGGGGCTCTTATTTTGTTCCATGTGGAACATTTATCCCAAGCGTTCCTCAGCAAAATCATTGATGCCGCCCACTTCATACCGGCGCGGGGTCATTACTATCCAACTAGCCGAGTGGGTGACGCGCTGGAAGTCGTGGCGCTCTTTTATGGGGCTGTCGTGGTAAGAAAGCATCTGCCCACCAGCATCATCAATGATAAGGAAGTCATTCAGATTTTCAATATCATCTTTAAGCGCCGCCTGCCCTTCTTTCTTGCCTACTCCTGCAATCGTGCTTTCTAGTACACCAGCGCAAGTCCGGGCCGCGTAACACTTGGCGTGTAAGAATCTGAATTCGGTATACCCATAATCGGCTTGCGGGTGTTCGTCCTCAGCGATACCAATATAGACTTTCTTCCCGCTTGGTTTCGTGACCACCACCCCGCGCTTTTCACACTGGGCGGCAACTTCCCGGTTATACTCTTCAACCTCTGGAACCTTGGCCCCTTCAAACTTGCAGGAATCCGTATCCCAGTAAATCACCTTTTCCCAACCTACGATTTTCAACAGTTGCCAGAGCTTGAGCCGCGTCATACTGGCTGTCCACAGACCCCAGAGAAACGGAAACTTGCCTTTTTGGCTCTTCTGTATCTCCGCAGGGGTTTTCTTTTCTAGGTTGACTTCCCAACTCATACGTTCAAAATCAATGCTGTCTCCAATCTCCGCTGTGTATTCGTCCCTTATCGTCTTTTGGGCGCAGGCTCCGAAAATCGTGTTGACGCAGATTTTGGAAAACGCATATTCGGGGGAACCTTTCATAGTCTCTTTGATTTTGAACTTGTCAAAAATAGCCATTCTGAAAGAATCGGGGAGATACCCAAGACGGAAACAGAATCCCCGGTGCATCACCACCCGTTCAAAGGTGTATGCTTCTTTGATACGTTGCCAGTCATTAGAATCACAATATAGCAATGTTTCATCTGCTTGGAGCACACGGCCATTGTCTTTGTTTTCGTCGTCGCATTTGAGGCCCGCGCACTTGCTGACAGATATCACGGGGTCTGGGCATTCGGGCCGTATCTGCAACCCCTTTATTGCTATCTCTGCAATCCACCCCATGCCGCAGGATATGATATTGTCCATCACTGCTTGAGGCTGGCCTTGTGGTAGCATCATGGGTTTTCCCTCTGGAAACTTCCATAAGAGCTGTTGCGACGGGTGGGCGCTCTTGAAATCATAGGAGTTGCAATTGCGGTAAGTACGACCTGCACGCCACCGGGTGCCGTGTGTGTCACCGCCTGCCATTGCTTTATATGCGATTTCCATTTGTTCCCGGTTGAGCTCAAGCGCTTGCATCTTTTGGAGCGTCCTGCTGTCTCCTGTCAAATGCTTGTTGACTTCTTTGATAACAAGGGCCGTGTTTGTCATTGGCAATGTGGCCGCGTTGTAATTGCGTTCTGCTTTCAAACGTTCGATTGCTTCCCAGAGGCCCAGCACATCATTGACGCAGTAAGCAAATTCGGTATCATCAAGGGGAGTATCTGCTGTTCTGTAAACGGAATAATCCAAGTCACCTTTTAACTTTTCGTGCTTGCATCCTTCTGTTGCTCTGGCAAGGCTCTTTTGGAACAGTTTCAAGCTGTCCCGGAATTCAATTCCGTTGTCGAACATCAAATACAAGGGTTTCCGGCTCTTGGTATAAAGGGCCTTGCAATCGCCCCACCGGTCACATAGCATCTGAATGAGGTATGTATATTCATACCCTAGATTGTGAACGAAAATCACAAGGCGCTTTCGTTCCGTGATACTCCACTTGTCAACCAGCGTTTCAATAATTTCGGCCCATTCTTCAAAGTATCGCGGCACGACGACCGCGCCACCAATGCACGTTTGAAAGGTATAAGCAAAACCGTCTGTATCGGTGTTGGTGGTCTCAATATCAAATGTACAGGTTACATCTAAATAGCGGGGTTTCGGTCTGGCGTTCTTTTTGGTTCGCTCCTGCACGGTTTGGGGAGTGCCCAGCATAGCCAGAAATTCGCCTTTGCTCTCCGCTATCTGTTCACCCCCGCATTCTCGCATGATTTACCCCCTAAAATACTTTGCTAATATTTGTGCCGCCTGCTCTTCTGTTGTGATATTGAATTCACGGGAAAGGGCCGTTGTTTGGCTCTCCCCCGTCTGCTTTGCACGGTCTATCGCGTCCTTTGCCCGTTGCAAGAAGGGCCTGCCGTTGTCCGTCTGCAATAACGTGTAAACCACATCAGAGCCCAACGCCGCCTCAAGATCTTTTGTCATATACTTGTCAAACAGCTCTGTAAGCTCTTCTTGTGAACCGGTAAAACCTCTATCAACAAGAGATTCATAGACGTTTCGTTTCCAGTCTTTGATACCTTGCATTGTGGAAGTCTTGGCGCTCAGAAAATCCCGCAGGCGCAGATACTCCGCGACAAGCTCCGTCCTTGTCATTCTCTTCACAGCTCCGCTGAACTTTGTGCGGCCTTGCGTTTCCAGCATCCCCAAAGCCCTCTTGTAAATGCCCTTGGTTTCTCCGGCCTCTTCCAGACGTTTCAAGCGTCGGTTTGCCGCACCGGATGCACGCCGCACTATCTGTTCCAGCTCTTCCCGGGTGTAGCTTGTGGCGTTCGGGCCCTTGGGTGCGTATGCTTCCCACGGTTTGGGCTGGAACGGTCTGCCCTTGCCGCCCTGCTTGCGCTTCTTGGGCGGCTTGCTGGCCTTGCTGGCTTTCTTCTCCTTGAGTTTGGCCGCTTTCCTCTGCTTGGCCTGCTTGGCCTGCTTCTTGTTGCTGGCCTTGCGGGTTGCGGGCTTTTGTTCGCTCTTGGCCGTCGCACCAGCTGGCAGTTTATCGGGCTTTTCAAGCCCTAACTGATTCTTTATCTTTTTCATGCGTCGTCCCTCACAAACTCGCGGTTGACCTTATCATAATGATACCCGCGCGGCCACCGGAAATACTGGATTCTAATTGACCCGTTCTTTTCGGTCATATACGGGTTGTTCCCGTTGGTGCGCAAGTACTTGTATAACTGCCGCACAGATTCATTGTTGAGCCTCTGCATGGACTTGCCCAACATCTTATAGGCCATCTGGGCCCCATTGGGGCCCGCGACCGGCATAACGTTGCGCGGATGTGCTGACTTGGGGTCAATCCATTCATATTCTACCAGATGCACGATTCTCATATTAAAACCATCCTTTCCACTCACAGATAAAGATTGCAATACCGATGATAAAGAACAGCGACGCGAAAGGCGCGACGCAAGAGAAATGATATGCTGTCATACGATTTACCCCCGTCCATCCAGCTCTATAAATGCCTGTCCATCTTCCACGGAATACGACCAACGAACCAGCGGCCAATTGGGATAAGTGTTCGCAATATGCCGGAACGTACCAGCCGCCGCAAACTTTGTTTTGCCGTCCTCACCTATTACTCTAAATTGAGTGTACATATCACAAACACCGTACATTGTGGCAAGCATCTTAATTGTAATTATCATGTTAAAACTCCCCCTCGTGATAGTATGCTATAATTTCGTCGTCTCCGGCCTTGCGGCCTCTCCGGGTGCAGGTCTCTGTTGCACGTCGGAAGATTCCCGCGCAATCACCAACCTGCTTGAAGTAGTAGACGAACCGGCTTGTCTTGTATTCCTTATCGGGATGATTGAGCAGGAAATTTTCAACCTGCTCAAAGTTGCTTGTCTTGCGGATGTAGATAATCATATTTTGTCACTCCCCTCTATTGCAATATCCAATGCCGTCAATGTTCATATCAATCATGGTGTTCGTCCTTTCTCTATGGGGTTGCACCTTATGTGCTTCCCTTCACTGTCTACATAATACCATAAAATTATTAACAGGATATGAACAACAGGTAACAAATTGGTTACACCTCATGTATACATATAATGAGGTGCAGGGCA
>UMLM01020050.1_pt1 | contig 15391 bp, 21 predicted proteins | sample 1966571 | NCBI WGS metagenome assembly UMLM01 (sample SAMEA4836203, study PRJEB28245) | human gut metagenome | biome: gut microbiome; material: fecal sample | place: Denmark | collected 2008 | reverse complement strand
ATCGAAGGCGTTAAAAATATGATTAAAGGTGACGACAAATAGTTGTCAAGATAAAAGATGGTAAATGGTCATAAGCCAACTAATAGGTTAAATGACGATCAGATTTAATTCGAGTAAAAATTATTCATAGAATAAATAAATTATAACGGAGGTAAGACTATGTCAACTGAAGAAAAATTAAACCAAGCAAAAGGTGCTGTAAAAGAAAAAGTTGGTGAACTAACTGGCGATGAAAAAACAGAAAAAGAAGGAACTGCTGAAAAAGTAATTTCTAAAGTTAAAGAAGTTGCCGAAGACGCAAAGGATGCTGTTGAAGGAGCAATCGAAGGCGTTAAAAATATGATTAAAGGTGACGACAAATAATAGTTATTTGTTATCATTCAATCACAACTAGTCTATCCTAAAAAAGCACCCTAAATTCTATAGTTTTTACATCTACTATAGAAGATGGGGTGCTTTTTGATCAAGATTTTTAAGAGGCTGTTACTATACAGATATGTTGAGAATCTAAAAAAATCTCTTAATGATATAAGCAATTAGCTACATTTCTGCTTTGCTTTAAAAATTAACGAAACACACACTTTGTATTTATTTTATACATTAAACAAATGTAAATAACTATAAAAAATAAAGTGAGATAAGACATAATTTAAAAGCAGAAAAATATATATAAATCAATATACAATAGAATGATTCAACATATATTTTCTATTTGTTTATCACAAACAATAATACTATTTAGGTATTTTGTTTTATAATTTAATATATTTCAACAATTTTAAAAAAGTCAAGTATTTTAGTTGACTCCATATAAAAAATAGTCTATAATTATATTATCTCTAGAAAAGTAAGCGCTTTAATTTTTATTCAATGAGAGACTTTTAACTAAAAAATCAAAATACAAAAATGTTATATTCATCATACTTGCTTATTGAATGTGATTTAAATAGCGTTTCTTTGAGATAGAAAGGAGTCCTATTATGCTTTGGTCTATTATTGTAGGAGGTCTTATTGGTCTCATTGCAGGAGGAATCACAAAAAAGGGTGGTTCGATGGGTATCATTGCTAATGTTTTAGCAGGTTTAATTGGTTCATCAGTTGGACAATCCCTTTTGGGCACTTGGGGACCATCTTTGGCAGGTATGGCATTGCTTCCTTCAATTGCGGGAGCTGTCATTGTTGTTTGTGTCGTTTCATTCTTCTTAGGGAAGAAGGAATAAATTTCTTTTTTCAAAAATAGATCATAATCTTTATAACAGGAAAAGATTATGATTTGATTGTAGTTTTGAAAAGATTCGTTATTTCAAAATTACAGAAGAAAAAGGCAACTAAGTAAAAGATGCTGTTTAAGGCGCAATCAAAGATATAAAGAATTTATTTAATGGTGATGACAAATAAGTCATAAGTATAATCGATTTTTCGTGTTAGATCAACATACTCTATACAATTTTTAGTTCTGTTCATATTAACTTTTACAATAAGATTATATAGGCTATAAGCCGATATAATCAAATAAACCTAAGTAAAGCACTATTTCAATTTAACTGAATGATGGCACACTTAGCATAAGATTTAAGCGAAAAATCGGTTTTCTTTTGATATAAAATAAAATATATTACAGATGGAGGTAATAGTATGTCTACAGAAGAAAAAATCAATCAAGCAAAAGGTACAGTCAAAGAAGGATTCGGTAAATTGACTGGCGACAAGAAAACAGAAAAAGAAGGGGCTGCTGAAAAAGTAGTTTCTAAAGTTAAAGAAGTCGCAGAAGACGCAAAAGATGCTGTTGAAGGAGCAATCGAAGGCGTTAAAAATATGATTAAAGGTGACGATAAATAATTGTTAATAGTCATCTTTTAGTCCCTAATGACGCATTCTAATTAGCTCCACTATGGAGAATAGAGTGCGTTTTTGATTTTGTGAGATTAATTTGCTATTGTAACAGACATTTTCGTAGTATTCCTGTAATGGTATTTTGTTATAACATAAACAATTAAGGAGGTATTACATTGGATAAACTATTGATTCTACTATTTTTAACGATTTTGAGTATGCCTTTAATTTCATGCTCTAATCAAAGAAATCAGACTTTGGATGGGGAATATTATTGGGTTAGTGAATCTAGAAATGAACGAGCATTTACTATCTCAGGAAATAAAGGGATACTTGATAGTAGTGTTGCTGACAACTTTGTAATTGATCGAAAGAATGAAACAATTGAGTTAATGGGCTCGCAAATGTTAAACCGTACAACAAGTTATATATATGAAGATGGTGTCTTTACTGTAGATATCTCTGGTGTAGAGCGTGATTATTATAAGAAAGATAGTGAGGCTTATAAGAAGGCACTGAAGGATTTAGATGAAAATTGACCACAATAATTAATATTTTCTTTTGCTCTTGTCATTTAACGCTTATCCTATACAAAGGGATTAAGCGTTTTTATATTGTGTATCTCCTAGGTCAAGAATTGACTCTCAGTTATCCTAGTGTATACTAAATCTGACAAAATTGACAAAATTACATAAATTTGATATAATAAATTTATATAAGGATTTGAATCAAATTACTACGACTAAGAAAGATCCTTTAAATAACAAGCTAGCCTTGTTGCTTGCTGTAAAATAGAAACAAGTTGTATCAATAGAAAGTGAGAATACTATATGAGAATAACAAGTTTTAGAGATATGGACACCACTGAAGATTTTGAATTTGTAGAAGAAAAAATGGGAGAGTACTTCCGTTGGGGGATTGCTGATTTCTATTCGCTTCAACAAGCAACTTACTGGATTGGGGATATCTTGAGAAAAGAACCCAGCGCTAATTTTGAAGTAAGAGCACGACTTTCAGAAGGTGATGATGTAGATGAATATGAAAGAATCGTGCTGTACGAAGGAGACCAGTGTTTTGATTCTTGGTTTTTAGAAGAGAAAGCAAGCTTCATGGCACCATATTCTATGATACTATTTCTCAATAAGGATACAAATGTGGTGTATGCTATTGAGAAAAATGAATTTGATGAGCCTGGACATGTGAAATATTTATGTGAGATAAGAAAATAAGAGAGTTGAAAAACTCTCTTTTATAAATGTTATTGCGTATTTTTATTTATCAGAGGAGGAATAAATGGACGATCTTGAATACGGTTTACCCGTTGCATGGCTAGTAGAATTTGTTGAAGCTTTAAACGAAGCTTTAGATTTTAGAAGGGTTGAGGTGACTTTTATCTATTCTGAAGGCGGGATGGCTCCGTATGATGATTTAGATTTGCCTGGACGAACTATGCTCACCTCTGAGGGAACCGTAAATCGTTCTACTCATTTTCTAAAAGTAAATGATAAGTATCGTCTAATTACTCCGATAGAAGCAGAGCGTCTTCAAGATTTTCCGGATAATTGGACAGCTAAAAAGAAATTAGCTGATGGATCTATTGTTGAAGTTTATGATAAAATGCGTATGTTCTTTATGGGGAATGCTTTAGTAACAGAAATTGTAAAAGAGATTGCTAACTTCATACGAAAAATAGAAAAATGAGAGTGCTATATTTGCTATTTTATTTAAGATTGATAACAAAGTCCTTAGAATACAATATTCTAGGGACTTTTCTTTATGTAAATTAGTATAATAGATGTTAGAAGAGTTTTGAGGTGTTACATAAGTCTCGCAAAGAAAGAATGTCTGATTTCTAAGAATTGAAATCACAATAATTGCTTAAAATATTAGAAATGAACGAACGTTTATGGTATGATTAAGTGAAATAATTCGAAATAGGCTCAAGATAAAACTATTGGTTGTTGAATTAGGTGGTCATAGAGGAGTTCCTGGATGGGGGAAAAATCTCCCTTTTTGCCTTTGTTAATAGCGACAAGTGCTACATCATGCCGACTGTTCAAGATTACAAATGGATCTGTAATGGAGATAAAGGTACGAATACATGTGGCATGGGTACTTTTATACGCCAGTCCCTTACTTACCTAAAAGTGTGCTTGGTATAGTTGTTGACACCATTTCCAAATCAGTTCTGGAAGTAATGATTAAAAAAGGTCATCCGTATCTTGTTGTTCTATACGCTAGTCTCATCTTGAAAGCTGATGTACCAAAAGCTATCGAGTTTAACGCTCGCTTCTACTTATACGATAAAGTAGAAGCAAAGCACAACTGCAAAATGGGATATGTGCCTTTGTTTAGTGATGAACTGGAAAACGTTGAAGAGTTTGGGAAAGGAATTGTTTTTAGTAATGAACGAATTGGTAGATGCTATAAATAAATTAGGGGAAACAAGTATCTGGGATGTAGTTTCTTCTTTTGGTACCATTGTTGCTGTAGGGGCCTTATTATATCAATTCTGGTATGACAGAAGACAATCTCGTCCTTGTTATAAGGTTCATATCAAATCAAAAGTTTTTGTTGAAAAATCTAATCAATCTAATAAAATAATTAAATTGACATTAACTAATATAGGAAATAGGGCAACTGCTATAGATGCAATCTCAGCGGTGAATACAAAAAACAATTTGATTATAACTGAACGAAATTCTCTTATAAAAAGTCTAAGTGAACGTGAATTTAAAAAACGGAATATTAATCTTAACGAAGTTTGTGTACGTGAGATTGATTCTAATGCTATATTTGTAGAGACACTTGCAACACCTTCTATAATTAAGTATCCAATAGTACTTGACGTTGGGCAAATCCATGTACTAAATATAGATTGCTCAAAAAGTGGCATTGATTTTAGTAAAATGTATATAGTAGCACAGGATACCCTAGGTACTTATTACCAAAGCGATTACACCCCTGATTTAATAAATAAAATATGAGGGAATACTGATGAAGAAATTTAAAAACTTGTCTTATTTTAGAAAAATTCTTACCCTATTAATGTCTGTAGTAATTATAATTGTGGTACTAATTATTCCTATTTTATATTCTACTGATTTTTTAAAAAACTACAAAATGACAAAATTGTGGCTAGACTTTCTCAAAGATATTGTTTCTTGGCCAGTTGTAATATTATTTATTTCTATTATCTTTAGAAATTCATTTGGTAGATTAATATCAAGGATTGCTAACTTGAAGATAGGAGATAAGGAAGTTACCTTCATCCTTGAAGATATTGAAAGAGTAGATAAAAGAGTAGATAGTAGTATAGAAAAGTCTGAATCCCTACAAGATAATAGTAATGTAGAAGTAGAAACTGATACTCTAGATAATAAGATTGAACGATTAATAGCTCTACATCCAGCAGCCGCAATTTTAGTTTCTTGGATAGAATTTGAATCTAAATTACAAGATGTATACAATTCTTTATTTCAGATTGAAGATATTTATAAATCGAAGAATTCAAAAATCGCCTCTTTTACGCCTGCAGGAAGGATTCTGAGAGATCTTTACCATAGTGAAATAATCGACAAAGATATATACAAATCTGCAATGGAAATGAGCGACTTGAGAAATAAGATTGTTCATGCTCAATCAGATTATATAACAGGAGAAGTTGCAGAGTCATATATTAAAACAATTAATAAACTAAATAAATATTTTGATGATTTAAAGGAACAAAAATGACAATCGTTCTGCCCCAAAAATATAATTATCCCATACGAAGCGTGTGGATGAAATCTTCGAACGTATCGGTTTGGGAGACTAACCACCTCATGTAACTAATTTTATAAAAGATATCCTAGAAGACAGAATGAAGAAATAGTCTATTTTAGACGAAATTCTTCATTTTTTGTTAAAAAAATTGAGAATAGAACATTTATGGATTCTATTCTCAAATATGTTAAGATAAGCTAATTTTAAATTTTTTAGATTAATAGTAATTGTAATTCTGCTTTTTTTCTTGCCTCTATTTCTGATAGTTTGTTTTGATCCCAAACATAAGCAATCGATTTTCCTCTGTCATAAATGAGCCATACTTTTAGATTGTCACGGCAAGTTTTTATTGTTTTCCAATTCTCTTGATTGAGAAGTTCTGGATACTCTTGACTAGTCACGAAGCCTTTTTTGTTCAAAGATCGCACTATCTTATTGATTAGAGAAGTCTGGTAGTTGTTAAACTCCGTTATAATCTGTTCTTTGATACTGTGAAACAAAAGGAGTAGTGTAGCATTTTGTCCATCAAAATAAGCATCGATAGCCTGCTTAATGGTACTTTCTTTTTCAGGATAATATTCTCTAAGAAGATCTAAAAGGCGGAAGAATAATGCCTGCTTTGAAACATCCAGGCTATTTTGAATGTGTTGAAAGGTGTCGCAACTATAATAAATCTTTGACAACAAAACAATGTCAGGCATTAATACTACAGCAGAGAAAATATTCGCTTCTCGCTCTAGTAGGTTTTCCTGATTATCAATAGATTCTGCAAAATAATTACCCTCATGTTTAAGTATAAAATGTCCTAATTCATGACATAGGGTGAAATTTTGCTTCACAATAGGATTATCTTTCTCATAAGAAAAACTAATTCCTAATTCATCGATAACTGTTAATCCTTCAATCTTATGATTTGAGAAGTGGTGACTAATTACTTGAATTTGATATTCTTGAATATAGTGTTGAAAGAAGTAGTTGAAATTATAATTTAGTAATGAAATGTCATGATCTTTCATATACTGGTATAACACATGTTTTGTAGACTTACTTATTCTTGTATACAATTCATCCAAAGAATGATACCTCCTTTAAGTATAAAATACAAAACTAAACCAATTTAGTTGAGTTTATTATATAAAAAAAGTGGATGTGTGTCCACTTTTTTTATATTACGTTAAATATATAAACATAGTCTAATTATTTCTTTTTTTTACCAAAGCTGAAAGTGCTATTCCTCCAAAAGTCAGCAACGCCCCTCCAATTTTATTCCTGTGTTCTCTATAAAATCTTTCGTGCTCTCCACAGAATTTTGCTTTTGGAGAGTATACTTCTTTATTACATCTAAAGTATTTACATGTTTTAACTTTCTCTTCTTTCATTCGTATCTTCCTCTACTAATAATGTTTCTGAATGGTTAACCAATGCATTGATATTTTCTGAAATACTCTGTGTCAAATTTATAAAAGAGCTGCTATTTCCTTTTGTAAAATTATCAATTTTCCAAGCTAAACTTTTTCCATCATATTTAGGCTCAAGTAAAGTTTGCTCGGTAAAAGCTTTGTAATTGCTTAATACAGCTATAACAGACTCATGTTCCTCTAATACCGTATAAGCAACAACATTTAACTGCATTGTAGATGATAGGTAACTAATTGATTGTTGAAGCAGAGTATTTATTCTTTTTGCATCTTTTGAATTGGTTTTAATGTTGATAAAGTCTAAACCATCTGTGTAAATTGACATCATTAGTTTTGCAATAGTATTATTATTTTCTTTAATCGCTGAAAGTAGTAATTCTTTTTTTAATTGCTCATTTCTGGTTGCTAAGGCCTCTACAATTAGTTGGCGAGCACTGAAAAAGCCTGAAAATCTATCATTGTATTGCCCTTGTTCCACGCGGATAACTAGTTCATTTAAGCTTTCAATTTGTTCTGAAATAGATGCTAGTTGCCCTTGTATTGCAGAAAGCTCAGGTAGATTCCCTAACTCTTTGACAGTCCTTTTCTCTAAGGTTACACTACTTTTAATTTTTCCAGATTCAGTATCTTTTAATACTGCATAGGTCTCGCCTGTCTTTTTTCGTATACCATAACTCCATTCTCCCGATTTTAACTTTTCTTTTGCAACTTCAGATAATTTTGCAACGTATTCTACATTGTCATTATCATTCTTTTCAATAAGTTTTTTTAATAATTTAGCTTCAGGAATATGAGTAAACAAATTATTTCTAATCTTATTAGCAACTACTAAAGAGGCTTCTTTTTGCAGTGGAGTTAATGAATATGATTGGAAATCATAGTTGTATAATTCCTTTTTTCTGACATCAACTTCAAAATGCTCCATTTTTGGTATTTCAATTTCAAAACTCTCCATACTTTAATCCCCATTTTTGGAACTTTAATTTAAAGTTCTATAGTTTGTATTGTTTCTAGATCTTTGGTAACGATCGCAGTATCAAATCGTATTTCAAATAAAACTAAAGATTCCCCTGCAAATTCAATAGTATTTTTGTAACCTGGTACTTTAGCAATAAACTGGTCCGCCACTTCAAAAATAGTTCTGGTACTTTTTTGAACTAAGCCCTTAGCTTTTACGTGTTCATTTCCAGAGTGTGGAATTGTAGTAAATGCAATATGAAAGTTTGATTCCATTTCCTTAATCTTATCATTATCTTTGAAAGATGCGAAATAGAGTGTATTATTGGTTGAATCAAAAACAAAATTTACTATTCTTACATTTGGAATATTGTTTACAGATGTCGCTAAGGCAATTTCTTTTTGTTCTGACATTATTTTCAAAAATTCTTTTTTTACATCCATTTATAAAACACTCCTTTTAATCAATGAAGTTATCGAACAAAAAAGGCTAATTTTTTATTTACTTATTTTTTTCAAATGCTTTTTTTCTCTTTTCCATAAACTCGATCAACTCTTTCTTGAAAATAGCCTTTTCTTCTTCGGTTAGACCATTTGAATTCATACGGAAAAGAAGTTCTACATTATCTAACTCGTCTTCTTTTAGATGTTCATCCGAATTACCAACTAAATAATCAATTGATACATTTAAAACTTGTGCAATCTTGACTAAATTATCTTGTGTTGGTTTTTTGGCGCCACGCTCCCATGAAGCATATGCCTGTTGGGAGATATTTAGTTTTTCAGCTATTTGAGCTTGTGTTAGTTTTACTTGTTTCCTTAGTGTTTTCAAGCGTTCTGCGAATTCCATATGTGACCTCAAAAAATTATTTTAAAATTTTGCAGAAAATCGTTGACATTTACAACTATAGGTTGTATAATATAACCAACAACTGATAGTTGTATAGCGATTGAAAATAATAACCTTATCTTCAAGGCTAAATCACGATCATTGACAATTAAATAAAAAGTGCGTCTGACAACCAGAGGACTGATCATCAGAACTACACATAAACTTCGTACCTTTATTGTAAATGTTTTGATACTAAAAGTCAAGTCCGTTTTATGGTTGAAGTGAAGATATAAAACAAATATTTGTGGGCTTCCACGCATTTCGGACTTTCGCACTTTTCCGAATAGTAAAGTGAACTGGCTTCGCCAAAGGGCGTAAGAGAATCCCTTGGGTATGATCATGACTACCTGAAGAGATTGGCTGGGAAAGCGATGGTAATTGACGCAAAGCACCTTGCTAAACGTTGCCACCGTGGAAAGAGGGATCTTTCCAACCAAATAACTTTTCTTTACTGCTGTCTATCATTATTGATAGACCTACTCTCAAGCTACTAAGTTCTTTCCTTTTTTTACTTAGTAGCTTTTTGCTTTTACAATAAAGGAGAATGATATGACAAACTTTTTTCGCATTACAATGTAAGCGACTCTATGAAAACTATCTCTTTACCTATGAGATGTTTGATAGTTCAGAAAGTCTACTAGCTAAACTATATAGTCAAGCCCTGGTAGATATAGATCATTTGGTCTCTAAGGCAAAAGAAACAGGATTTGCTTATGGAGATATTGATCTCTATAGTCGCATGTATAAACGCAAAATTTTTAATCACTATTACTCAAGAGTGAAGCAACTAGCTTAACTCTTTTTATTTTACACTCAGAAAGGAAAATCTTATGATCTCAGAAACACTTAAAATGAAACCAGAATTTATTGGCCCTGCTTACTATGAACGTTTAGGAAATGCTCCGAAATTTATTTTTGGAAAAGAAGGTAAATACCAACGTCATATTCTAAACAGCGCGGAGCACGGTGCCTTTCATGTTATTACGCCAGCTTCTACAACAGTCATTCCAGAAGATGCTCTAGTAGAAACTGTTAACCCAATCTTTTTCCCGGACACTGCTCTTAATGGCAATACTGTTGCACCTTATCTCAATGTCTTTGCGGAAAAATTGGTAATTAAAAAATAAGAAACAAAAGGAGAAAATCACATGGCTAAAATTGGATTAAACTACGGAGAAAAACTACAAATTGCTGACAAGACGTATCGTGTCATTACAGATGGACTAGATGTCCCAGCTGTCCTTGGAAAACTGACTTTCCGAGGCATTGAGGGCCCTGATATCATCTTTGAAGTGGATCGCTCACAACGGAATCCTGATGGATCATTTGTACAAGTCAATACAGGTGAGATCCGTGGAATTGTCGTAGGGATTCACTCTTCTGTCCAGCACGAAACCCTCTTTTTCACTATCGCAGATATGTCTGAGTCTGAAATTGAAGACCTAGGTATTAAATACCGAGAAGAAGTTGAATTGGAAGATATTGTTATCACCCATACCCACGTCAATCGCAATGATATCTATAAGCTCTTTGCTTCTAAAATCAAGAAAAAAACTGGAGGTGCACCAACTAAAGAAAACAAACCAGTAGAAAATAAGAAAGAAAACTAGGAGGTGATGCAGAATGAAACTCTTTACCTATCGGGGAAAAAGAGTTCGTGTTTTTCATCGTAAACTAAAGGGAATCACATGGTTTATCTGGTGGTTTCCTTTTTTGTTGGCTATTAGTTTCTACAGCTACTTACAGTTAGAAGAATTAAAATTCCATCCCTTCCCCCAAGGATATATTCTAGGAGCTGGGCTACTTTTTTCATTGTTTCTATCTTGGTTTATCAATCGAGTTTGCTACAGAAAGTTGCTCTTTTTTCAAAAGTTAAATAGCCTTCGAATTCTCTCTCGTTTCTTACTAGAGAATAACCTCTATCTAGTTAAAAAGGTGAGACGTGAAAACAAGATCATTGAAAAAATCACCTTACCTCAAGTGTATATCAAACAGTCTCGCTACAAGATTGAAATCAGTTTCATTCTAGAAGGCAATAAATTTCAAGATCGCTTCCTAAACCTTGGAGCTACGCTTGAAGTCATGTTTAATGGGGACTTTCGTAATAAAACCTTTGATAACCGCTTTATCAAATATGAAATTGCTATTAATCGGATTGATAGCCGAATCACCATCGATGAAGTAAAAGTCAAGGGATCAAAACTCCAGCTCATGAAAGATGTATCTTGGGATTATATTGAAGAACCTCATCTTCTCATTGGCGGTGGAACCGGTGGAGGAAAAACAGTTGTTCTCATGACCATTATCTACGCTCTTGCTAAAATCGGCTTTGTTGATATCTGTGATCCAAAGAATTCAGATCTAGCTGGATTAAAGAAAATTTCAGTCTTCCATGGTCGTGTCTACACTAGTAAGGAAGATATCATTAACTGTTTTAAAGAGAATGTAGAGTTCATGGAAAAACGCTATGAACGGATGTCTACTTCGCCAAAATTTCAAGCTGGAAAGAACTTTACTCACTATGACATGAAACCAAAATTCATTCTGGTGGACGAGTGGGCAGCTCTTATGGCAAAGATTGATCGTGACTATAGCCAACAGTCAGAACTCATGGAATACCTCTCGCAATTAGTTCTAGAAGGCCGTCAAGCTGGAGTCTTTATCATCTTTGCTATGCAACGGCCCGATGGTGAATTTATTAAAACAGCTCTTCGGGATAACTTTATGAAGCGTCTCTCCGTCGGTCATTTAGAATCAACAGGATATGACATGATGTTTGGAGATGCTAATAAGACTAAAGAGTTTAAAAAGCTGGATGAAATCAATGGAGTCAAGGTCAAAGGACGGGGCTATATCGCAAATAATGGTGAGTTGGCTGGGGAGTTTTTCTCTCCTTATGTACCGCTTGATCAAGGTTTTTCCTTCTATGATGCCTACTCTGAAATACCTATTATGGAATTTGAAGGAGAAGAATTCTCAGTATTTGAAGAATATAAACCATTTGTTGGAACGATTGACCCTGCGGATGAAGAGGAGGTTATAGAAAACGAACCAAACAAGCGACCACTCAAAGAATTTGCGGATGAGTACGATTTAAAGATGCAAACTCTTCGAAAAATCATCCCTTATATGGAAGAGCATGGAATTTCATTTGAACGGACTGACTCCGCCATTCTCATTGAACCTTTCCAAGAAAAGTTACTTCTTGAAATAATCACTCGATTTGAGGAAGATGGACGGAAGTCTTATCCAAAAGCTATTGAAGCGATTGTCAGTCATCATGGGCTAGGACAAGGGCAAGGGCAAGCCTGACCGCAGGTCAGGCGAAGACCGAAGCCCGCCGTTCCTGGCTCATGATGACAGCGAACCCCCGTTTTCTAATAGGGGGGTTACATTTGGCAAAAACGCCAAGTCCACCCCTCCTCATTCCTTATGGGAGTTGGGTTTTCAATTTTTATGAAGTGTGTCACTTTCGTCAAAAAAGTGTGTCACTTTGTTAGAAAGAGGTGTTGCGATGAATGGACAAAATTAGTCCTTTTCATATTAAGAATTTCAGAAAACAAACAGGACTTAGTCAAAAAACATTTGCACAAGCTGTTGATCTACCTACAAGAACCTACCGCTCTTATGAAACAGGTGAAAGAGGACTGACGATTGATAAGTTTAGAGAACTTAAAGAAAAACTTGGTTACTATCAAGATTGCGATAAAAACAGTCTTCGGGCTCAAATTGACTATCTACGATTGACCTTTCCTAGATTAAAGGATTTAGATGCTTTCTGTGAAAATTTTCTTCACTGTCACCTAAGCGAATTTACAGACCAAGAAACTCGCCTTATGAACTATACCCACTTATGGCAACGAGGAAATATCTGGATTTTTGATTTCTTTGATAAGTCTGTGACGAATGACTACCAAACTTGTCTTCAATTATCTGGGCAAGGATGCCGTGAGTTGGAATTGCTTCTAGAAGACAAAGGAATCACTTGGCAGATCTTTCTTCAAAACATTCTTTATTCCTATGAAGATGTTCGGGTGAAGCGACTCGATATTGCTCTAGATGAACTCTATAAGGGTTATGGTCACGAGGACGAACAAATTCAAATTCCTAAATTGATTGATAAACTCTATTCCAAAGAGATTGTCCTAGACACGATCAAGAAGTGGAATATCACGGGTGGTGGATCTTTCACAGATAATGAAGACATGGAAGCGAATCACGGCTTGTCCATTTACTTTGGAAGTCGTCAAAGTCAACTCTATTTCAACTTTTATGAAAAGCGCTATGAAATTGCTCGAATGGAAAACATCTCCTTGGACGAATCCTTGGAGATTTTTGGTATCTGGAATCGCTATGAACTCCGCTTTTCAGATCAGAAAGCTCAAGGCATTGTAGAGGAATACATCAACGGTGTAGATCTCGGAGAAATCGCACGAGGCATCATAAACAAAGAAATCCAAGTCTATGATGGACTCACTTGCTTTGGAGCCTATAAACCCGATGAAAAATGGCAACGGCTCTTTGGGGGTGTCGAACCCTTAAAACTCTCAACCAACCCACAACCTTACAGTATTGAGCGAACGATTCGCTGGTTGACCTATCAAGTTGCGAACTCCCTTGCACTAGTCACTGAAGCAGACAAGATCCTCCAAACAGAATACATGAAGATGATTCAGAACAGCGGAGAGATCACTGATCGAGGAAAAGCCATGTTACGACTTCTCAAAGCCAATAAACACTATGAACACTAGAAAGGAAAAACGATATGGAATACAAAGTTCAAATCAATTCACTAGAAAACTTTAAAGCTTGGTCTGGTGGACTAACCACCTTGAACACTGTCCGTGAACGTGGTGGAGTGGATACCCTAACCGTCATTTGTGAAGATATCTTCTCTGGTGATACACCAACAGAAGGACAAATCAATGACTGGCTCTGGTTTGATTCAGATTTTATCTACCAAGCTCTAGGCTACGATGATCTGCTTGAGGCTTCTTGAGATGCTGAAGAAGATTTATCAAGCAGATTTTCTGCTTCTTCCAGAACAAGAATTCTGGCATATGTACGTTCTCTTACGAAAAGGAAAGGACTTCTACTATGAATGCGCTGGAAGATCTACCGAAAAACCACCAGATGCGAAAGGTTTCTATGACTATGAACATGCCTGTTTCACGCTAGATGGTCAAGTGTTGAGCGTAAATAAAAAAATGCGCCCCTCACTCATTACTTATATCCAAAAGACCATCAAAGACAATCAAGAAACATTTAGAAAGGAAATTGAAATGGCTACTAAAACTATTTTTGAAAAGAAAGTCTCTCAAGTCACGAATGAACTGGGAGAATTACTTAAAAAGAAAGATCATAGAGAGGCTTGGACCAAGGCTGGAGAATTAAATAGTCTCCTTAAAAAAGAAGAAGCCAAAGACCTAAAACCTGACCTGATTGAACAACTTCAAACTGAGCTACGAGGCTACTATTACATTAATGGCGAGATCGAAAAAGCCAATAAGCGCCTCTATGCGAAAGGCTCAAAGCTCATTGAGCTTGCTGGTCTCTAAAGGAGGATATATGGATAAAGCTAAACGCTATTTGCTTCAAGCAAAAGAATATCTCTCACACTTTAAAAAGGTGGAGAAAAAAGGAGGTCCACCAAAACTAAAAGTCACCAATAAAAAGACCGTCAATATTGCAGTCATAGGAGGAATTTCTTTCCTCCTTTTTGTTGGTCTCTTAGGATCTGTCCGTGCTATCACACTCTCAAACAAGGTAGGAACACTACAAGCTCAAGTGGAGGCAACAAAAAATCAAAAAGCACAGCCAATGGAGTCTAGTAGAAAATATGACTATAAACTCCAGTATTACTTGAATGATTACGTATATGCTTATTTCACACTTCCTAATGAAGGTGAAAAACAAAAAGAGCAAGTGGACTACTTAAATAAATTCTACAACTTCATCCCTGATGTAAAATCTCAAGGGCAAGTTCGAAACCCCAGCTCACTTCTCTATTCTCAGTTAGTGACTGTAGAAGGAAAAGTTGCGACCTATAAGGTTAAATACAAGGAAAGCATCCATCGGGATAACAACACAGAAGAAAAAGAAATTGTGACAGGTTTCAATATTCCTTTTGATGAAAAAGATGGAAAGTACTATATCTCTGGCCTTCCTTGGTTCTCTGCTATTGAATCCTCACAAGCTGGACACTTTAGCGAAGATGATAAGCTCCAACTAACCGCTAACGACCACTTTTCAGATACTCAGCGTAAGAAGGTAGAAAAATTCCTCAAGATCTTCTTTACAAACTACACCACAAACCAAGATAATCTTAATCTGATCGCTAAAAATGTGGATATCATCGCAAATAGCACTTTCAAAACGATCGACTACACTTATCTCAAACAGGACGGTGATGATTTAATCGCTTATGTCCAAGCTACCTTTGAAGTTGGAGGTACCACTCACTCAGAAAACTTCACCTTTACTCTCTCAGAAAAAGAAAAGACCTACTATGTCACAAAACTAGAAC
>UMLM01054627.1_pt1 | contig 15658 bp, 14 predicted proteins | sample 1966571 | NCBI WGS metagenome assembly UMLM01 (sample SAMEA4836203, study PRJEB28245) | human gut metagenome | biome: gut microbiome; material: fecal sample | place: Denmark | collected 2008 | reverse complement strand
GGTGCAGACCGCCGCCGGTTGGAGAAAATCGCGCGGGACGGCGGCTGGACGCTTGCCGTGACCACCCGCCGCGGCCCGGGAAAGCACACGGAGCGCCTGCTGCAGACCCGCCCCGGGCTGGCCGCGGGGGCCGTGCTGTTTTTGCTGCTGGTGCGGGCGCTGGGCGGCCTTGTCTGGTGCATCGACTTTGGCGCGATGGACCCCGGTCTGCAGCCCGCCATGCGCCGCCTTTTGGCGGACTGTGGCATTCATGAGGGCGTGTTACTGACAAAGCCGCTGCTGCAGACCGCGCAGGCACAGGCTTTGCGCCGCAGTGAGGTGTTCGGCTGGGTCAGCCTGAACTTTACGGGCGGTTGCCTTGCCATCGAGAGCACGCCCTCCCAGACCCAGACCGTGCGGGAGCCGCCGCCCCGGCAGGGCCTGTACGCCAGTGCGGACGGGGAAATACTCGCCGTTGAGATCGAGAGCGGCTTTGCAGCGGTGACGGTGGGGCAGACCGTCGCCCGGGGCCAGCTGCTGGCCGCCGCTGAAAGGCTGGACCGCAAGGGCAACGCTGTGCCGCAGGGCGCCGGCGGGCGCGTTATAGCGCGGGTACAAAAGCATTACACAGCCCGCCAGTCCCTGACGGCAGAGGCTCCCGTCTACACGGGCCGCAGCAGCGTGCAGACAACGCTGTACCTGCCGTGGCGCAGCTATACAGACGAGCCGGAGGACCCGCTGACCGGCATCACGCAGACCGACTGGCTGCCCGTGCAGCTGGGCCGCCTGGCGCTGCCCGCCAGCCTTTGCCGCGTGACGACCTGGGAACAGCTGCCGGACACGGTGCAGTATTCCGAGGCTGCCGCCGCCGCACTGGCCCTGCGCACCTGCCGCGCCGCGCTGCTGGCTGAGTTCCCGGATGCGGTCATCGAGGCAGAGCAGCGCGAAATTTCCGCGCAGGAAGGCACAGAAACGGCAGCTGTGACCTATATTTTCACCGCGAACATCGCCGCACCGCCGTGATTCGACATATTTTGCTTAGTATGACGAAATGGCTGATAAAATTTTGTGCAATATTCACAGTTTCTTTTACAAAAAACTGTGATATAATCTAAATGTATAGCTATGTGCTACACCATGGAACCGGGAGGATGAAAATTTGGCAGAACGATCTTTGGAACTGGACAGCATTGAACTGGCAGCAGCCATCTTTGGCAGCGGCGACCAGAATATCCACCTGCTGGAAAAGGAATTCCGCGTCACGGCGGTCTGCCGCGGCTCGGTGCTGCGCTTTACCGGTGAGCAGAAAGATGTGGACGCCGCCGCCCGCGCCGTGGACGGCATGGTCACCCTGATGGAAAACCACACCCCGCTTGAGGAGCAGACCGTGCGCTACTGCATCAGCCTGGCCCACGGGGGCGAGGAAAAGCGCCTGCGGGAGCTGACCGACGATTTCGTCGCAGTCACGGCCAAGGGTCGTCCCATCCACCCCAAGACGCTGGGCCAAAAGGAATATCTCGCCGCCATCCGCAAAAATGCCATCACGTTCGGTGTCGGGCCTGCGGGCACCGGCAAGACGTATCTGGCTGTGGCAATGGCGGTCAAGGCGTTCAAGTCCAAGGATGTCAGCCGCATCATCCTGACCCGCCCTGCCGTCGAGGCGGGAGAGAAGCTCGGCTTTCTGCCGGGCGACCTGCAAAACAAGGTAGACCCGTATCTGCGCCCGCTCTACGACGGGCTGTTTGATCTGCTGGGGGCCGAGACGTTCCAGAAACTGTTTGAAAAGCAGGTCATTGAGGTCGCACCGCTCGCCTATATGCGCGGGCGCACGCTGGATGACGCCTTCATCATCCTGGACGAGGCCCAGAACACCACGCCCGAGCAGATGAAGATGTTCCTGACGCGCATGGGCGTCGGCAGCAAGGTCGTGGTCACCGGCGACGTGACCCAGATCGACCTGCCGGATAAGGTGCGCAGCGGCCTCATGGATGCCCTGCATGTCCTGCGGGACGTCGAGGGCATCGCGCAGGTTCGCCTGACAGAGAAGGACGTCGTGCGCCACCGCCTGGTGCAGCAGATCGTAAAAGCGTATGAAAAGGCCGCCGAGGAGAAGGCTCCCGGCAGCCACAACCATAAACAAACAATGGAGGTCGATTAACGTGTCCAATAAGGTGTTGATTACGAACGATCAAAACGTGGTCAAGGTCCCTTCCGGGCTGCGCATCCTGATCCGCCGCAGCTGCAACGCGGTGCTGGATTTCGAGCATTTTGACGGTCCGGCGGAGATCAGTGTGACCTTCGTGGATAACAACCGCATCCACGAGCTGAACAAGGAGTACCGCGACAAGGATTCCGCCACCGACGTTCTGAGCTTCCCGCTCGGTGAAAACGGCGAGTATGACATTGACGAGGACAACGGCTGCAAGCTGCTGGGCGACATCGTCATCTCGATGGAGCGCGCCATGGAGCAGGCCGAGCTGTACGGCCATTCTTTGCAGCGTGAGGTCGCGTATCTGACGGTACATTCGATGCTGCACCTGCTGGGCTACGACCATGAGGCCGGCGGTCTGGAGGCTGTGCGCATGCGCGAGAAGGAGGAGGCTGTGCTCATTCAGCTCGGCCTGCCGCGCACGGTTTCCTATACCAGCGATGAAATTTGAGCAGATGACCCGCTTTGCGCGGGGCTTTGTCTATGCCTACAACGGCATACGCGCCGCCATACGGGAGGAGCGCAATTTCCGCTTTCATCTGTGTGCGGCGCTCTATGCCTTTGTGGCAGCCTACTGGGCGCAGCTGCCTGCGGTGGAAACAGCCCTGATCGCGCTCTGTGTGGCGGCGGTGCTGGCGCTGGAGCTTGTCAACTCCGCAATTGAGCGCGCCGTGGACAAGCCCGACACCACCCACTGGTGGAGCGCAGGCGCGGCCAAGGATATGGCGGCAGGTGCGGTGCTTGTCATGGCCATCGGCACGGTCGTTGTGGCGGTATGCCTGTTCTGGCCGCGGCTGGACATTCTGTGGGCGGCCTTTACCGCGCGGCCGACACGCCCGCTGTGGCTTCTGCTCACGCTGATCGTATTTTACAAATTTATTTTCCGTTCTTCCAACTCAACAGAGAAAGGCAAACAACCGAATGGCAAAACCGATTCCTGAAATGCCGTCCAGCGTCTTTGTGGCGCTGGTGGGCCGCCCCAATGTGGGCAAATCCAGCCTGACGAACTACCTCGTGGGCGAAAAGGTCGCTATTGTGACCAAAAAGCCCCAGACGACCCGCAGCCGCATTACCGGCGTCATCACCAAGGGCCCCGTGCAATATGTGCTGATGGACACCCCCGGCATCCACGCCGCCCGCAACAAGCTGGACGCCCGCATGACCCAGACCGCCGCCGCCAGCCTGAAGGACGTCGATGTGACGATGATGCTGTTTGAACCGGCAGGGGAGTTCACCGACGCCGAGCTGACGATGGTCAAGGCGCTGCAAAAGGGCGGCCCGGCCATTGCCGTTATCAACAAGGTGGACCTGCTGGATAACTTTGCCGCGCTGGAAGCCCGCAAGAAGCAGCTGGAGGAGTTCGGCTGCTTTGACCACATCGTCACGATCTCGGCCAAGGACGGCACGGGCTGCGATGAACTGTTTGCCATGCTCAAGCCCTACGGCAACGAGGGCCCGCACTATTTCGATGATGACGCCTTCACCGATATGCCGGAGAAGGAGCTTGTCGCAGAGCTTGTGCGCGAGAAGGCACTGCTTTTCCTGCGTGAGGAGGTCCCTCACGGCATTGCCGTTGTGGTCGAGCACTTTAAGGAGCGCCCTGACAAGGACCTCATCGACATTGATGTGGACATCTACTGCGAACGCAAGAGCCACAAGGGCATGATCATCGGCAAGGGCGGCCAGATGCTGAAAAAAATTGCCTCCGCCGCCCGCATGGACATTGAGGAACTGCTCGGCGTCAAGGTCAACCTTCAATGCTGGGTCAAGGTCCGCGAGGACTGGCGCGATAACGAACTGCAGCTGAACTCGCTGGGATTTGCCAAGCCGTAACGATGCTGCACGTCGTAGGGGCGGGGTATGCCCCGCCCGCAGCCTACCCGTTATAGAGCATTATCCGTAAGGCCGCGGGCCGGACATGTCCGGCCCCTACAGCAACCGCAAATTTATTTTATTCCCCATTCCGCCAACATCCCCGCGCCCCCTCTGCTACACTGTAGCCATGGGGGGTGAATGGCATGGACAAAACGGCGGACGACTGGCGGCGCTTTGCGCAGACAGGCAGCATTTACGACTATCTGACGTACAAAAATCAACAAAACACAGCACGGGAGGACGTATATGCAGGTGGCAACAACGGGCCTTGTGCTGCGGCAGGTCAAGGTGGGCGAGGCAGACCGGATCCTGACGATCCTGACGCCTGACCTAGGCGTGGTGTCGGCGTCGGCCCGCGGCAGTCTGCGGATGAAGAGCGCCCTGTTCAGTGCAACAGGGCTGTTCTGCTACTCGGAATTCACGCTCACCAGCGGGCGCAGCCACTATTTTGTGGACACTGCGCAGGTCAAAAAGGTGTTCCACGGCATCTCCGCGTCCATTGAGGGTATGGCTCTGGCCAGCTACATGGCGGAGATCGCGGCGGAGCTTTCCCCCGCGCCGCCCGAGGCCGACGCTCAGCTGCGCCTGCTTCTCAACTGCCTGTATATGATCAGTGAGCGCCACTATCCCTGCGCGCAGCTCAAAGCCATCTATGAGCTGCGCGCCCTGACGCTGGCGGGCTATATGCCGGACGTGCTGGCCTGCGCAGGCTGCGGTAAATACGACGGGGGAGAGTTTTACCTTGACCCTGTCGAGGGCCGTCTGCTCTGCGCCGACTGTGCCGAAAAAGCGCGCCATATCACGAATCTGGACAACGGCGCGCTGTACGCCCTGCGCCATATCTGCCTGGCCGAGGATAAAAAGCTGTTCGGGTTCAAAATCTCGCCCGAGAGCTTACAGGAGCTTTCCCGCACCAGCGAGCAGTACACGCTGGCGCATCTGGAGCATGGGCTGAAAAGCCTGGATTTTCTCAAATCTGTACTTGAATAAGGAGACCTAAACCCTGTTATGGATACCGCCTATAAAACAACACTGGAGCTGGACAAGGTCCTGAACCGCGCTGTGCAGCTCTGCGCCTGCCAAGAAACGAAAGAAATGATGCAGGCGCTGGAGCCGGCCCCCACGATTGAGGATGAGCGCTACGACCTGACCCAGACCAACGCCATCAACGCGCTGCTCATCAAGAACGGCAGTCCCCGCTTCGGCAGCGTGCGCGAGGTGCGCCGCATCGTCGCCCACGCCCGCAAGGGGGGCATCCTCTCGATGGGTGAGCTGCTGGAAATTGCCGCGACCCTGCGCAATTTCTCGGGCCTGTCCCAGTGGTACGGCCTGAGCGAGCATGAGATGCTGCCCACCGACGACCTGTTTTTTGCGCTGGCCCCGCAGCCGGTGCTGGAAAAGCAGATTTCGGAGAGCATTATTTCTCCCGAGGAGATGGCCGACACTGCCAGTGTGACCCTCCACGATCTGCGCCGCAAAATCCGCCAGACCGAGGATTCCATCCGCACCAAGCTCGATAACATCATCCGCAACTCCACCACCAATAAATTTTTGCAGGATGCCGTCGTTTCCCTGCGCAATGGCCGCTACGTTGTGCCCGTCCGCGCCGAGTACCGCGGTGAGGTCGGCGGCGTCATCCATGACGTTTCGTCCACCGGCGCAACGGTCTTTGTAGAGCCTACCGCCGTCGTCGAGGCCAACGCCCGCATCATGCAGCTGCGTGCGCAGGAGCAGGAGGAAATCACCCGCATCCTGACCTCGTTCTCGACGCAGGTCGGCTCGCTGGAGCCGCAGTTCACCTACAGCTATGACGCGATGCTCAAAATCGACCTGCTGCTGGCAAAGGCCCGACTGGCTGTGGAGCAGAACGCCTTTATGCCCGCCGTCAGCGACACGGTGCACTTCAAGCTGAACAAGGCCCGCCACCCGCTCATCGACAAGAAAAAGGTCGTGCCTGTGGACATCGAGCTGGGCAGCGAGTACGACACCCTCGTCATCACCGGCCCGAACACCGGCGGCAAGACCGTTTCGCTCAAAACCGCGGGCCTTCTCAACGCTATGGCCCAGTACGGCTTCCTGATCCCCGCGCACGAGAGCAGCATCGTCTGCCATTTTGACGAGTACCTTGTGGACATCGGCGACGAGCAGAGCATTGAGCAGAGCCTGTCCACCTTCTCCGGCCACATGAAGCGCATCAGCGTTATTCTCGACCTGGCGGGCCACGCCACGCTGACCCTGCTTGACGAGCTGGGCGCGGGCACCGACCCTGCCGAGGGCGCGGCGCTGGCCGTCAGCATTCTCGAGCAGCTGCGCCGCCAGGGCAGTCTGCTCATGGCTACGACCCACTACGCTGAGCTGAAGGTCTACGCGCTGGAAACGCCCGGCGTCGTCAACGCCAGCTGCGAGTTCAACGTCGAAACGCTGATGCCCACTTATAAATTGAGCGTCGGCGTGCCGGGCAAATCGAACGCCTTCCTCATCAGCGCCAAGCTCGGCATCCCGCAGGAAATTATCGACGCCGCACGCAATCACATGTCGAACGACGATAAGCGCCTCGACAGCGTGCTGTCCCAGCTGGATGACCTGAAGGTCCAGCTGAAGGACGCCCAGGCCGAGGCCGAGCAGGCCCGGTATGAGGCGGAGCACGCGCTGGAAAGCGCCGAGAAGAAACGCGACGACCTGATCAAAAAGGGTGAGGAAGAACTCGAAAATGCCCGCCGCCAGGCCCATGACCTGATGCAGCAGGTGCAGAACGAGGCCTACAGCCTGACCGACGAGCTGCGCCGCATCCAGAAGGACGAAAAGACCAGCGCTGCCCAGCGTGCTGTCCGCGCCCGGGAAATTGCCCGCAGGGACACCGAGACACTGCTGAAAAAGACCGACGCCGAGCCGCAGCCCGTAAAGGAGTTTGTGCCTTTGAAAGAGGTACAAATCGGGCAGGAGGTCGTTATCGCAGACCTCGGCCAGACGGCCACTGTCACCGCGCGGCCTGACCGCAGCGGCATGGTCGAGGTGCGCGCCGGCATCATGAAAACGAAGGTGCCGCTGACGAACCTGCGCGCGCCCGATAAGATGGAGAAGCGCAAGCCGGCCGAACCGCGCCGCTCGACCCGCGTGCAGCTCGATAAGAGCCGCAAGACCAGTATGGAGCTGAACCTGCTGGGCTACACCGTGGACGAGGCCCTGAACGAGGTGGACAAGTTCCTGGACAGCGGTATGCTGCGCGGGCAGTCCACGCTCTATATCATCCACGGCAACGGCACCGGCGCGCTGCGCACGGCCATCCAGAAGCATCTGCGCACCCACAAGGCCGTCAAGAGCTTCCGCCTGGGCCGCTACGGCGAGGGCGAGAGCGGTGTGACCGTTGTGGAATTAAAGTGAAAATCAAAACAATCCGCGTGTTTTGTCTATGGCAATCATTCACCGCGTTTGCTATGCTAACAGTATTATGATAATCACTTCAATAATAAATTAACAGGAGAGCGAGTGAACGCTTTGGCTATGGATTACAACAGCATACGCAGCTTTACCATGACGCTGGCACACCGCGCGGTGGGGGACATCCGCCGCGGCGGCTTCCGCCAGCTGCGCAACTATGTGGATATGTGTGCCACACTGGCTAAAAATCAACAGCAGAAGGACTTTTTTGCCTACGCGCAGAAGGCTCTGCAGCGCACGGACAGCTGCTACTACAGCCTTATCCACCGTCTGTTGGATTCCGTGGATGAGGATCGCATCTGCACCGTCGGCGTCAATATGGGCTTTGGTGGTCTGATTTACGGTGCCAGTGAGCTGAAAAAGCAGGCTGACCTCGAAGGTCAGCCCATTGCCTGGATCACGGCGGCCCGCTGCGGCGACGAGCGCCTGAGCGAGCTGGTGCCCAAGGCCGCCAGGCACGGCAGCTTTGTCTGGCTGCTGGATGCGACGGACACCGACCCCGCGCAGGTCGTGCTGCTGGCTAAGGCCAACCCGCAGAGCGCCTTTGGTCTGCTGGCTGACCCGTCCGCACTGACCGAGGACTGCATCAAGACGCTTGCGGCATGCCGCAATCTGGTGGTCATGCCGCTGCTGCAGACGCCGGAGCTGACCCCCGAGGTCTGCCGCGCCGCCCGCCGCCTGAAAGCCCAAAAGATGTTCTACGCGCTGACGGTTCTCATCGATGACGAGACCGCGGGCGAGGTCATGCAGGACGACTGGCTCGAGAGCATGGCGCAGGAGACGCTTTGCTGCATGTGTGCCCGCAAGCCCGGCACATCGGACGAAACCGCCCGGAAGCTGCGCCGCAGCATCGTGAACGGACGCCTTGAGACCGGCAAGCCAGTGCTGCTGCTCGACTGGGACGGCGATGTGCGCTATCTGAACAACCGTATTTCGGAGTATATGCCCTTCGGCAGCGTCCTGCCGGAGGGCAGCACCTTCCCTTTGCAGTTGGGCTGACTTCTTGGCCCCCTCTGCGAGGGGACTCCCGCCGCAGCGGGTGGGGGAGAGAACCTTACGCCAGCTCGAAATACTTCGGGTTATGGCAAAATTCGCTTCCTCCGGCCCTTCGGGCCGCCTCCCTCGCCGAGGGGGGCAAGTACTGCCGCATAAAATGACAAAAACCGACCCCGTACCGATGCTATGATCGGATACGGGGTCGGTTTATTTTGCGTTTATTGCGGATCGCCGCGCAGCAGCTTCTGCATGATCTCGCGGTTGAACACCGGGATCGACAGCTCCGACACATTGGACAGGGCGTTGTTCTTCATGCCGCTGAGCACCCACGGGATCAGGATACCCATCATCGCACCGGCAAAGAACTGCCCGATCTTGCGGGTCTCCTCGGCGCTGGCATCGGGGTTCAGCTCCCGCGCGTTCTGCTCAAAGATGGAGCGCAGATAATCGAACATATATTGCTGCAGGCTGTTCTGGCCGTTGTAGGCAAGGGCATTGCAGTAGAACACCTTGTTTTCCAGAAAATAGGTCTCCAGCGCCGCCAGCAGGGCATTCCAGCTGGAATAGGCGCTGAGCTCCACCAGAAACCGGGTGATGCCGCTCTGGAAATACCAGTTTACCAGATCGTACTTATCCTCAAAATGGTAATAGAAGGTGTTGCGGCCCACATTGGCGTGATCGACAATGTCGTTGACAGAAATTTTCTCCAGCGGGGCCGTGGCCATCAGCTCCTGCAGACTCTGGGCCAGCAGCTGCTTGGTTTGATTGGAACGAGGCATAGCAATCCTCCTGCACGGTAGGTGGTAAAATTACATACCTGCATTATAACACAAATTCGACATAAAGTGCAAATGCTTTGTGGGAAGAACAAAAGAAGAAAAAAAGGCAAGACCGCGCAGATGTTGTATGACAATTTGCGCGGAGTGTTTGGTTTTGCCCGCAGCAGCGGGGTTTCCGGGCTGTCAAGTTGAACATTCCCCGGCTTTTGTCTATGTACACTAAGCCGAAAATAAGCATAAAATAGTGCCATACCAAATGAGTGCCCCAAACGGAGAGAAAAAGGAGAGCAATCTATCATGCCGATGAATAAAGTGGTTCATGCCGCTCAGCGCGCTGCATTCAGCGCTGCCATTGATTCTGCCATCAAGGCCGTGCGCGGCAAAGGTCCTGAAAATATGGCCGAGCAGGCCGTCAAGCTCGTCAACCTGGCCCAGCCTCTGCTGGCTCACCGTTACCCCGATGCCGACTGGGACAAGGTTCGCGCCTTTGTGTCCGACCCCGGCAGCAAGTGGATGGAGTACGCCTACAAGGCTATCAACGAGATCGACCCCAACATCCTCAAGATGAACACCCTGAACCTTGTGTATGAGGGTATGTTCGCGGGCTATAACTACGTTATGGAGCTGCGCAGGAAGTATGACTGCAACATGCCGTGGATCCTGCTGTTCGACCCGACCTCCGCCTGCAACCTGCACTGCAAGGGTTGCTGGGCTGCCGAGTACGGCAACCGCCTGAACCTGAGCTTTGAGGATATGGACCGCATCGTCACGGAAGGCGAGGAGCTGGGCATCCACTGGTACATGTGCACCGGCGGTGAGCCGACCTGCCGCAAGGAGGATCTGTTCAAGCTGGCCGCCAAGCACCAGAACTCCGTGTTCCACCTGTTCACCAACGGTACGCTGATCGACCAGGCTTTCTGTGACCGCGTCAAGGAAGTCGGCAACATGGCCTTCTTCATCTCCATCGAGGGCATCGGCGATGCCACCGATGACCGCCGCGGCGAGGGCGTCTATGACCGCGTCATGCACGCCATGGACCTGATGAAGGAGAACGGTCTGCTGTTCGGCACCTCCATCTGCTACACCAGCGCCAACTACAAGGCCGTCACGAGTGATGAGTTCATGGATATGCTCATCAGCCACGGTGTACGCTTCAACTGGTACTTCCACTATATGCCCATCGGTGACGGTGCAAATGTTGACCTGATGCTGAACGCCGAGCAGCGCGAGTATATGATCCACCGCGTGCGTGAGATCCGCGGCTACACCGGCGGCAAGCCGATTTTCTGCATCGACTTCCAGAACGACGGCGAGTACATCGACGGCTGCATTGCCGGCGGCCGCCAGTATGCCCACATCAACCCGGCGGGCGACGTTGAGCCCTGCGTCTTTATCCACTACTCCAACGCGAACATCCACGACAAGAGCCTGCTGGAGTGCCTGCAGCAGCCGCTGTTCAAGGAGTACCACAAGGGCCAGCCCTTCAACCACAACCACCTGCGCCCCTGCCCGATGCTCGAGAACCCCGAGCTGCTGGGTGAGATGGTCAGGCGTTCCGGCGCCCACAGCACCGATATGCAGCAGCCGGAATCTACGGACGATGTTTTCCGCCGCTGCCGCCCCTACGCTGACCAGTGGACTCCGTCCGCTGACCGCATCTGGGTCGAGGAGCACCCCGATTGCGCTTCCTGCGCCAGCTGCTCCGCCTGCGCATCCAAGTAAAATCGCATAAATAACATTTCACGCCCCGCTGTGGTTTGCAGCGGGGCGTTTTTGTTTGGTTTGGCTTCCCCCACGGGGAAAGCTGTCAGCGGCCCCGCCCGCTGACTGATGAGGGGGAGCCTTGCCAATACCATCCGCTAACGGGTGACCACGCAAGCCTGCCCCTCATCCGGCCTCGGCCACCTTCCCCACCCGTGGGGAAGGCATTCATCTTGTCAGCTTTTCGCACATCCCACCGTCCGCGGATTTTCTCCCCAACCGGCGCATATAGTGGTAGCATGGCGGCAAAAAGGGGAGGTGGGCGTATCAAAACGGTGGTGTATCTCGATGTGCTGCTGCTGACGAATTTTCTGACGGCGTACCTTCTGCTGCTGGCGGCGGGGGCGCTGAGCGGCCAGCGTGCGCCGTTTGCCCGGATGCTGGCGGGCAGCGCACTGGCGGCGCTCTCGGCACTGATTTTGTTCGCGCCCGAGCAGCCGTACCCCGTGCAGGTCGCGTACAAGGCCGCCACGGCGCTGGGCATCACGGCGGCAGCGTTCGGCTGGCGGAGCAGGCGGCGGCTGGTGACGGCGGCCTGCTGGTACGCGGCGCTGAACATTGCGCTGGCGGGAGCGGTCCTTCTCGTCATCCTGCGCACCGGCACCCGCGTGGCGGATACGGCAAATTTGACGGTCTACCTGCGTGTTTCGCCGTTGCTGCTGTTGGCACTGTCCGGGGCCTGCTGCGCGGCGGTAGAACTGGGCCTGCGGCTTTTCACCCGGCGGGAGGCGCCCACCAAAACCGCAGGGCTGGAGCTGGAGCTCTGCGGCCAGCCCGTCCGGCTGCGCGCGGCGCTTGACACCGGCAGCCATCTGCGCGACCCCGTCACCTGCCTGCCGGTGCTCGTCGTCAGCTACCCGGATGCGAAGGCCCGTCTGCCGGACGCGGTCAACACCTTTTTGGACCAGTGGTTTGCCGGGGCCACCCGGGCCGACCCGCCGCCCGGCACGCGGCTGCGGCTGGTACCCTGCGGCACGGCGGCAGAAAAGAGCCTGCTGCCCGGCTTTGCAGTGCAGGGCATTGGGCTGATCACCGAAAACGGCGTGCTGGGGCTGGGGCGCAGCGCTGTGGTGTTTGCGCCGCGCAGCTTTGGCAGCACCGCCTACGAGGCACTGTACGGAAACGATTTTATGTAAGGGGGTAAATTGCTATGCTCAAGGAGCTGTACCTTTTGTGGCTGCGGCTGGCCGCACCGCAGGACCTGCACTATATCAACGGGGCCGACACCCTGCCGCCGCCCCTGCCGCCGGAGCAGGAGCGCGCCGCCCTGGATGCGCTGACCCGGGGGCAGCCGCAGGCACGGGACCTGCTCATCACACATAATCTGCGGCTGGTCGTGTACATTGCCAAGAAGTTTGAAACGCCCACCGCGGGCATCGAGGACATGATTTCCATCGGCACTATCGGGCTTATCAAGGCGGTCAACACATTCGAGCCGACGAAAAACATCAAGCTGGCAACCTACGCCAGCCGATGTATTGAAAACGAGATTTTAATGTACCTGCGCAAAAGCTCGAACCGGCGGCAGGACGCCAGCATAGACGAGCCGCTGAACACCGACACCGACGGCAACGAGCTGCTGCTGATGGACGTGCTGACGAGCGACGACCCGCAGGTCGGCGAGGAACTGGAGCGCAGCGCCGAGCGCGCCGCCCTGCGCGGTGCGGTGGGGCGTCTGTCACCCCGGGAGCGCCGCATCATGGAGCTGCGCTTCGGCCTCAACCACGAGACGGAGCACACCCAGAAGGAGGTCGCCGACACGCTGGGCATCTCCCAGAGCTATATTTCCCGGCTCGAAAAGCGCATCATCCGCCGCCTGCGCCGGGAGCTGGAGGCAGTGGGATAAAAAACCTGCAGCCCCGTAGGGGCCGGGCATGCCCGGCCCGCGGTCTGCCCGTTAGCAGAACCCCCCGGAAAGCCGCGGGCCGCACATGTGCAGCCCCTACGGGGCAATGCCTTTTACACCACCGCCTCCGCCCGGGTATTCGTCACAAACTCCACCGCCAGCCCGGCGATCATGTTCATCTCGGGCTGCAAAGAGTACAGCAGGTACTCGTACCCCTCCCGCGTCCACGATATACCGGTGATGCGCCCGGCGTTCTGGCGCTGGGTCACGGTGACACCGTCAATGTCGTACTGCTGTACATCCTCAAATGCCAGGTCAAAAAAGCCGGCGGGGTAAAGCATCTGCCCGGTCCTGGCCGTGCGCAGGCTCATGCGGCGGCCCGGCACAATGTCGTAGTCGATCTCCGAGACCTGCCCCTCAATGAGCCAGTAGCGGTAGGGAATGATGGTTTCATTGCTGGGCGCGGACGAGACGCGGAACCTGCCGGTCTGCCCATAGTTGGGCTGTAGATACTCGGTGCGGGTCTCGCGTCCGCAGTGCGCCTCCTCCCGCCGCAGGACCAGCACAAGCACCAGCGCCACCGACACCACGACCAGCAGCACCAGCGCAAGGACAAACCACAGGGAATCTACCATAAAAATCCCTCCTTTTCCGTATGCTATGCCGCGGCGGTGCGCCGTGTGCAAAATTTACCGGTTTGCCGCCGTGCATACCCGCCCATACTCCCGGTAAATAAAAACTGGGGGTCAGCAGGATGTATGCAGGAAAAGTAGAACTCTGCGGTGTGGATACGGCGCGTCTGCCCGTGTTGAGCGAGGCCGAAAAAAGCCGCCTCATCAAGGCGGCCCGGGCGGGGGACAGGCAGGCCCGGCAGGAGATGGTGCAGGGCAATCTGCGGCTGGTGTTAAGCGTTGTACAGCGGTTCGCGGGCCGCGGCGAGAACATGGACGACCTGTTTCAGGTCGGGTGTATCGGGCTCATCAAGGCCATCGACAACTTTGACCCGGCGCAGAACGTGCGGTTCTCGACCTACGGCGTGCCGATGATCGTCGGCGAGGTCAAGCGCTACCTGCGGGACAACAACGCCGTGCGGGTCAGCCGCTCCATCCGCGACCTGGCCTACCATTCGATGCAGGCGCGGGAGGAGCTGCAAAAGCAGAACGGGCGCGAGCCGAAGCTCTCCGAAATCGCCGCCCGTGTCGGCCAGAGCCCCGAGAACGTCGCTATGGCGCTGGAATCCGCTGTGACGCCGACGAGCCTGTATGAGCCGGTCTACTCCGACGGCGAGGACAGCTTTGCCCTTCTGGATCAGCTGCGCGACGCCACAGGCGAGGAAAGCTGGATCAGCGACATGATGTTCCGCGACACGGTCAGGGCACTCACACCGCGGGAGCGCCGCATCATTGCCCTGCGCTATCTGAACGGCAAGACCCAGACGCAGGTGGCAAAGGAGATCGGCATCAGCCAGGCCCAGGTCAGCCGCCTGGAAAAGGCCGCGCTCAACCATATCAAGGAACAGATCTGCAATAATTGATGCCCAAAGCCTTCCCCCAAGGGGGGAAGCCATACAAACCAAAAACTGACAGCCCTTTGTCCGGACTGTCGGTTTACATTTATTCCACCTCGATCCCGCAGGCTCCCAGTGCGCGGGTGAAGGACTTTGGGTTCTTGTACAAAATGCCGGTGATCCCCAGATTGTACGCAGCCTGGGCGTTGGCCTTGTTGTCGTCAACAAAAATCGACTCATCGTAGGCCAGGTGGCAGGTCTGCATCAGCGTTGTAAAAATCTCCGGCTCGGGCTTGCACAGGTGTACATCGCACGAGGCAATGCCGCCGTCAAACAGCGAGAACCACTCCCGCTGGCGCAGCTCGTCCATAACGTCCGTCGGGATGTTCGTCAGGTAGTACAGGCGGTACCCGGCGGCCTTCAGCTTGCGCATGATCTGCACAGTGGTCTTATTGGTTTCCAGCATCGTGAACCACTCGTCAAGGCAGGTCTGTACCTCAAACACGCGGTTGGCGTGGGCGGCCTTCTCCAGCATGATCTTATTGGCTTCCTCGCGGGTGATGATGCCGCGGTCCAGATCCTGCCACTCCTGGCTGCCAAAGACGATGTCGTAGGTCTCCTCCTCGGCGCGGCGGTTCATGAAGTGGTCCATCAGAAAATCCTTGGGATTAAAATTGACGACAACGCCGCCGAAATCAAAAATAATATTCTTGTACATAAAAACCTCCCTGCGGGGCAGTGTGTGTTGCCTTTATTATACACGCCCCGGGGCGATAGGGCAAGGCAACAATTTCACTTTCCCGGCATAGAATAGACCGGAAATACCGGAAAGGGAGGCACGCCATGACCCTGCGCGATCTGTCAGCCAAGGACGTCATCCAGCTGAAAACCGGGGAGAACCTGGGCCGCATCGACGATGTGGTTTTTGACGAGCACGGCGGTCAGCTGCAATCGGTCATTCTGCGCGGGCGGGCGCACTGCTTTGGTCTGCTGGGCTGCGACGATGACCTGATCCTCCCGTGGGAGAGCATCCGCACCATCGGCACCGACGTCATCATGGTGGATGCCGGGCCGCTGCCCGGCGCGCGCCGCCGCTGATGTCTGCAAATCGTATATTTTGTGTAAAATTCCGCAAAAATCGGCTGTATTTTTTGGGATACTATGCTATAATTAAAATTCAACAGGCGGAAAGTGAGGAATCGGCCATGCAGACCACGCGCAGACTGGCGGTGCTGACCGTGCTGGCCGCGGTGCTCATCGCGGCGGGG
>UMLM01066543.1_pt1 | contig 15776 bp, 3 predicted proteins | sample 1966571 | NCBI WGS metagenome assembly UMLM01 (sample SAMEA4836203, study PRJEB28245) | human gut metagenome | biome: gut microbiome; material: fecal sample | place: Denmark | collected 2008 | reverse complement strand
TGAATATCGTAAAGATGTGCCTCAATAAGTTTATTCCATAAAACATTAATATCAATAGGAGCAGGAATATATGCTTTATTAGCAGTTCTATTTTTGAAATTACTCGAACCTACAATAAGAGCTATTTGAGCTTTAACATGAGATGCTAACGTATTCTTTCTATCAATACGTTCTTTTTGCAAATCATCCCACATTACTTCAATATCTTCAATAGCATCACGTTGTCCTTCTTCTGTACTTTCATCATCGACAATCCGATTATTTTGATAAGCACGCTTACGATTAATACCATAGTTCTTATCAATATAATCAAGAAAATAATTAAAGATTTGACTATTACCTTTATTCAAATCAGTAAGTATATTTGCTACAAAAATATCGTTAAATCTTGTAGGAATAAAATTGGGTCGAGCTTTATACTCTTCAAGTTCTTTATTAAACTCAGCAAGAATTAAAGCTTTAAATCCACTACGAGAAACATCTCGATAATTAGTTCCAAAACGAGCTTGTCTTTGTTCCGCAGTAAGACCTTTTAACTTAAAGTAAGCAGCAGTTAAAACACGAGCCATATAAGCATAATCCATCTCATCAAATGTAGCAGTATTTACAATAGACGGATTAAAAGCGTGTTTAATATCAAGACCTAATGCGTTACCAAGAGATTCAAAATCTTTACGAATATCTTCACTATAAGTTTCATCTGTCGAAAGAGCAGCTAATACAGATTCTAATTTAAGTTCTCCACTTGTATAAACGGGATAACCCGTAGCTCCATAAGGAGTACGGGCATCCGCTTCTGCATATAAAAACGCTGTAAGAATACGACGCTTAAAAGCATTCTCTAATGATACATCAGCATTATCTTCAGCATAACCTCGAATATTATTATAATCTTTAATAGTAGGTAAAACACCTTTTTCCATTAAAGATGTAATAATATCTTCAATAGGCTTAGTCTTAAAAGACTTCATTTGATGATAAAGACCAGATTTCTCAAGTCTTCCATCAACAGTTAAACAATAAGGTTCAGGACTACATTGTGCATTCATAAACTAACAAATTTTGTTATTATTGTCATCAATATATTTATCAATAAATTCAATTACATATCCACCGTTTGAAGATACAACATTTTTCTGATTATTCAAAACATTTTCAGAACTATTTGAAAAAACCTGACCAGTGGGCGTCAAACCCACTCCCCCACCGGGTATCACTATGTTCGGGCCAATATTAGAAACATCAAGACTATTAAGTGTTTCAGAATTATTGTCATCAAACGTAATTTCACTGTCATCATCAAGAAAATCCAATTCAGCTTGAGCTGCTCTTTGATTTTCTGTCAGAGGTACATCAAGTGTTTTAATAGGTTCTGTAACTGATAAATTATCATGTGTTGCATCATTTGTAACATTAGTTTGATTAGTTGTAACTGAGGTTGGCTCCGCTGCTGGGCTTCGCCCAGCGCTCCGCTCCCCGGTGGGAGAGGAGGTTGCACGCCCACTGGTCGGACTTTTTGCGCGTCGGCTATTCACACTATCCAAACTATTAATTACTATATTTCGTACATTATTAAGTAAACTATTATCTGTAATTGTATCTATACCAATAACAGAAAGAATTGCATCAATAATTTTATCCCAAAGACTTTTACGTTTCTTAATCTTCGGAGCTTCTTCTACGATAATTCTATTTGCCAAATTAGCAAACTGTTTATTTGTAAAAGCATAAGTAACTATTTCAGCAGGAGTTTCACTTAATATTTTAAGATATGTACGAAGATAACCAAGTTCAAGTTCAGTTAAATCGCTCTTATATTTAGCATTAAATTCTTTAGCGTCAACCTTAAATGCGGTATCATTAATATCGCTAATTAATGTAGCAAGTTTATCGTATAATTCTTTAGAATTAGCTTGTTGTTCAAAATACTTATGAAGAGATTCATGAGTAATATTAACACCTAAATCAATAGCAGTAAAATCACGTTTAGTAAGTTTATTACTATTGATAACGATAGTTTCAGTACCTTTATCATATTGAGCAATTATGAAATCTTGTTTACTCGATAGTTTCTTAATACTGAAATTAGTTTTACCATCAGTATAAATTCTATCATATAATTCAGCGATTCTGTTAGCAACATTTTCAGATACAAAATCAGGTATAACACCTAATACTCTAAGACCTGCTACTTTATCATCTGTAATATTAACAAGTTTTTGATACCAGTTTGTTTCAGTATCACTTGTCATTGAACTTAATGTTGTAATTGCTTTAACAGCAAATTCTTTCGTCATATCTTCTGATTCTCGAATAGGATTATCAGAACTTTCAGATTTAAGTTCAAAGAACATTGCAGGTTGAATAGAATCAATAGTATAATTGGTAACAACATTACCATTGGTATCTCTAATTCCAATAACACTTGTTGTTAAAGCGCCTGTGTCAAGAATAAAATCTTGCATCGAATCAAATGTTGAAGAAACAGATTTATCAACGATACCTTGTTGTTTAGCCCAATCAAGTATTTTAGATTTATATTGACCTTTAACTGCTACGTAGCCATCATCTGTTTTAACACCGTAAGTATAATGATCGCCTTGCAATGCAGTAGTAACACTACGTTGCATATTACCATACAGTTTACGGAACAGATTATGATTAAGTAAATCAGTTAAATCTTTACCAGTAATACCTCTTGCTTGCAAATCAATTACAGCGTAAGTTCCTTTGTTAGATTTACTCTTTTCAATAATACCATTTAATTGAGCAAGTTCTCGTGCTGTAAAAGGACTCTTAGCAATACGAACTTTTGAAGTAGTTCTATTAACTGGAATTACTCTACGACTTAATCGAAGTTTAACGGGAGTAAATTTATCACCAGATTTAGTATATTCAATACTAATTCTATTGATATAACTTATTCCATTTCCAAGTATATTCTTTTTACGAACAACTGTTTGGAAATCTAAATGTTTAATATAACGAGTTTTTCCAGTAGCAGGGTCTGTATTTTCGTAAAGAGAACTAATATTAAACCATTCAGCTCCCGGAACTCCACGATTATAACTTGTAATGATAGCTTCTGATAAAGGAGCTAATCGACTACGAATATTAGCATTATGAGCTTTAGTTCGAGTCTTATTAGTATCATCTACAAGAGTATATAGACCAGATTTAGCATCAGTCGGAAGAGATGTAAACGTAGCATCTGAAATAATATCACTCATAGTTTGAGTAACAAATTCCATAGCAGCTACATTAAACGGTGTATCTGCAACATCACTTGCTAAATTACCACGATGTAACGGAATATAACTTTTTCCATTTTCACCAGCATTAGCTTGAATTTCAGCATACATTTGGAAATGCCTATCAGATGAAGTAATTTTATCTTCAACAATAGGATTATTAAATGCAGTGTCAGTAGTAAGTGATGAAACTAACATTAAACCATCAGCGTCAGGCTGACGTTGAATAATATTAACAGCAGGTTTACCATTAACTGTAACAGTGCGTTGCATCTCTTCATTTACATTAGCTCGATAACCACTTGAATCGGCAAATGTAATAGGAGATTTATTAATACCTTTTAATACTAAAATTGCAGAACCTTTTTCTTTAATTTCAGTAACAAGTTTTTGACTTTGAATAAAGTCATTTCCAAGTTTAGTATTTAGATTCTGATAAGCGTTCTTGATTCTAAGTCCATAACGAACATAATCATTAAGATTTTTAAGTCTTACGTTATAAAACATAGGACTAATAAGATAATAAACCTTATTTAAATCAAGAGCTTCAATATCAAACGCTTCAGGACTAACACCTTCAACTTCAGTATTATATTGGATAGCTCCAATGAAAGCATTGATTATTTCAGAATGTTCAGTTTTTGATGTATTACCATATTTATCTAATTCTTTAATAATTGATTTCAGTTTTGAAACAACTGAATCAGAATTTTGTTGTTCACGAGTTAAGGCTTCAGTATATACTTTATAAAACTCTTTTGTTAAGTTAAATATTGTATCACTTCCACCAGCTTTTCTGATAATAGTATCTACAAATTTAGATGTTCCATAAGAATTACCAAAAGCAGAATCATATTGATTAACTCCACTTTCATCAATTCTACCTAATTGGATTCCATGATAAGTTTCACTATCACCTAAACCAATTCGTTCAATTAATAGTTTCTTACCATTTACATCTAAATTAACATCAACATTACCATCTTTATAAGTAACTTCAAATTCTTGACCTTCGTGTAAAGTTCTTAAAGCATCAAATAATTCAGTAGCCTTGAATTTAACACCATTAACTGTAATGTTGTTTTTAATAACACGAGTTTTAGGATTATAATATTCAGGGCTTGTGATAATCTTATAAACTTCAGGTGTAAGACGACGCAAACCTTTGAAACCATTAGTTTCAAATTCACGTTGAATATGAGTTTTGAAGAAATCACTTAAAAACTTACTACGAAGATTTAAGTTACTATCAAGATAAGCACCATCTGTTGTTTGAATCGGATTAGCAATTCGTTTATTAATAATATCAAACAAACGTTTAAGAGCATCAAGTTGTTCTTGTGGAACACCATTCTTACTCATTTGTTGATATATTGTATTAACATTTACATCATTTTTGAAATATTTAAGTGCATACCAGATAGGTTCATAATATTTGATAACATCATTACGACCATCGGTTTGCTGATATATAGAATCAAGAATATCTTCGTAAGTATAAACGTGATTATCAGTAAATATCTGACGACCATCGAGTTTTACAATAGTATTTTCAATAGCATCAAGAGCATTACGCATTGAATCACTAATATAATAACGATAGTCATTAGTATTAAACTCATCTCTTGATTCAGTATCATCTATAAAGTCAGAAACACTGTTAGCAAGTACATCAAGACTATTAAGAATAGATACATCATCGTTTAATTCAGTACCACTTTCAAAATTATAATATCTCGAAAGAATAGAATAAGCCATTCGAGCATTTCTTAATAAATCAAGAACATTACTTTGACGAACAGCTGTAATAACATCTACTCCAGTAAGATTCAAAGCATCAACATCAGATACCAGATAAGGTTGAATTGATTGAGCTAATGTATGAAGTCTTGTACGAGTAGGAAGATTAGGGATAGCACCATAATCTAAAAACTCTTTTGCTAAATTATTTACGGCAGTAGCAAATTCCATAATTTTAGAAGTTTGACTACCAAAGCCATCATCATTTACAAGAGCATCATGTAACGGACTATCTTCATCTTGTCTAATAGCACGAATTTTACTAATAAACCTATTCATCACACTGTTGATATATGCGATATTAGTTTTGTAAAATTCAGTTGTACTTTTAGCTACTTCATTAATAATACTATTTTTGAATAGAGTTATCTTATGATAGAAATTTGAATATCTAACAGTATCAAAATTACTATTAAGATTTTCAAATTTAATTTGAGTAAGACCTTCAATTTGTGCTCGAATTACATTATGGTCTACATTAATATTCTTAAGAGTTAATTTACCATCAGTTATAGTATAATTATTGTTAAGAACATTAGCAACGTTAGCAATATAGTCAGCAATAGCTTCACGCATTTTAGCATTTTCCTCTTCACTATAACCAACTATATCACCACCGTAAAGATTCCAAATCCAATCTTTGAAAAGATTAGATTTAAGATTATTTGCAATACGGATATTGCTATCTGATAATAACTGTTTTACACGATTAGCTTTTTCTAAATTCTCATTACTAATTTCAGTAGGTTGATATTCATTTATCCAACCAATAAAATTACCAATAATATTAGTTCGTAACGTATTAAGTTCAGTATTATCAATAGGAGATAATAATGCTTTATAAATATCACTATTAGAATCAGATAATTCTTTATGCAAATTTATAATAGTATCTAAATAATGATTCTCAAATTCATCTGCTGAAAGTTTATCTTGAATACTATAAAGTGTTTTATAAATAGCATCAAATTTAGTTTGAACTTCACTTCGAATTTCAGTAATATCCATACCTGCAAGTTCTTTTGCAGAATATGTATCTTCTTTACCAGTCGCATCATCTTTTATAGTAATCATTACAGCACTAAAATCGGTTTCGTCGTCGGTTACGACCTCAATTCTTTGCACGGTTTTGGGCGATTCTGCAACATTAAATTTTGAGCCTACCGAATATACCTTATTTTTAATATCGACGGTATTTGGGGCCTCGCTGTCATCGAGAGAGTACGAAATCCCGTTACTGTCTGTCAGCACTTCGGTAGTAACATTTTCGGGTTCTTGCCTTGCTTCTTTATTAGTAGTTTCAGTAGTTTCTTCTACTTTATCTTTAGCTTTTTCAATTTCTTCTTGTTTATCATAAACCTCTTTAAGTAATTTACTTCGTTCAGCCATAATCTCATCTCGATTATTAACATTTTCTTCGAGAGCCATTACAGCCATACTTAGTTGAGTTCGAGCCTCTTCAAGAGATTTATATGTTTGATTATTGTTATTACGAGTTTCACGCAAACGTTTTGCAGCTTCATTGTATTCAGCTACATTATTATTTTCACGTTCATTTTGTTCTGTAATATCACTATTAATTCTATTAAGTCTTGCATCGTAATCAGCTAAATCATTTTCAAATAATTCAATCTTCCTACGAGTATCAGCAATCTCTCCATTATGAATAGCAAGTTCTTGCTCATATTGGAGTTTACCAACTTCTAATTCTGCAATAGCCTGACGAGCATTTGCAATTTGTTGTTGCAGACTTAAAATAGATTTTTTACTATTTTTAATTTCAAGAAGATAAGGTTTACGAGCTTTACGATTAGGTTGTTTTGTACTGATAGCACCTTGATTAGCAATGTAAGTATTTAATTCAGCAATTTGAGATTGCAAACTATTAATTGTATCTTCAATAGTTTTAATCTTATTTACTAATCGAGTACGTTTACCTTTAAGTGTACTAATCGCTTTATTACGAGTTTTATCTTCAAGTTGAGTTTTATAATCTTCAATAACTTTTTGCAGTTCTTCACGTTCTTGTTCAAGAACAGTCTTTTCTACATTTAAGCTATGGAGTTTACTATCAATAGCTTTAAGGGCTTCATCTCGTTGCTTACGAAGATTAGACGCTTCAATATCGAAAGTTTGAATATCAGTATCAACGATAGCTAATTGACGACGATAATAGTCAAGTAAATAATCATCAGTTGATGCCTGAATTTTAAGAACATTGTCGAAAGGATTACCCCAACTTAAACCCATATTACGAGCATGAATATCTCGCATAATAGTAAATTCTCTACGAAGAGCATCTACGACAGGTCGTTTATTAGCACCGTAAACTTCTTCAAGTTGAGCATCTGATAATTTACTTAATTCATCAAAATATTCAACAGCATAATTGAACCCATTAGCAGAACCAATTCTACCCATAATACCAACAAGCAAACTTGAAGCAGGGTCAGTAATAGTTCTGTTAACTTTTGGAGTACCATCACTATTCATAACTTGATTACCAGCTTCATCTAAAACTGGTGTTTCAGTTACTTTAATATTCATGTCACCGTCAAAATCAGCAATAGCTGCGGCAGTATCTTGAATACCATTTATAATGTTAGTAGCTCGTTTATTTTCAGCTTCTTGCTGAGCTTTACCATTAAGTATTCGTGTAACACCATTACGTCCAGCAGACATTACACCACCACCAATAGCACCCCAAATAAAACTATCCCATGAAGAAGCTTGTTCAACAAGTCTTCCCATACGAGCTAACGGAGTTAAATCAGCAGTTTCATCTTCAATTCCAAGTTCTTTTTTTGCAGCAATGACACCTTCATTAAGTGCCATATCAACTCGCATCTCTTCAAGACCTTCAGATAAAGCAACAGAAAAGAAATCTTTTGTTTTACGAAGTCCAACACTCGGAATGAGTTTACGATTAAGTTTAGATGTTTCACTATCTAAAACAAAAGTCTTACCTTGTTGTGCAAGACCTTTTATATTACTTCTTAAACCTTTTTCAATAGAAATACTATTAACTGGAGCTTTTTTAATACCACGAAGCATACTATTGAGTTCAATAGCGTTAAATAATACTCCATAAGCCCAAGCATCATTGTAACTTTCAGAAGCATAAATAGATGCAAACTTACGAGCATCATCTTCACTGAAACCTAAATCGAGAGCATATTGATATTGTTCATCATAACCACGAACAATCTCTTCCATACTATCAAGATGTGCTCCATATAAAGTACCGATTATCTGTTGAGTATAAGGGTTTTGTAATGCACGACCTGCTTTATTCAATGTAGAACCTAAACGACCAACACCGTTAATCATTGTTCCTAATTTACCAACAGCTTGTAAAGCTCGCATTTGTCCAATAACAGGAAGCATAGATGCGGACGCAGAACCTACGGTAGGAAACATACTTGCCCACCAAGTAGCATCACCCATACCACCAGCAAAACCACCTTTTTGAGCTTGTTCTGTTTGATAAATAGGCATTGTTTTACGACCCCAATTTTCAATATCTTTACCTATTCTCTGCCATTCAGAACCAAGACCTTCGTTGATAGCTTTGTCCCATTTATATTTGGCATTATCATCCCATATTTGACTAATAGCACGATATGTAGTAGGAAAGAAATTAAGAATACTACCGATACCAGTAATAGTACCACCAAGAATAGTAGTTCCTAATTGACCAAGAGCATTCTTAGTTAAATACCAACCACTTTGATTTTGTGCTCTATTTTCATTAAGAACACTTAAATCGAGATTAGGATTTACTTGACCTCGACCTAATATATTTTCATATTCAGAAATATTAAAAGGTCGAATTAAAGATTGTTTTCTACCACGAGAAAGTTCAGGTTCCAGCATACTACCGGGTAAAACAGGAGTAGCTCCTACTCCCTGAACTGGTGTTTCAGAAGGAGTAAGAGTTTGCGAACCTGTAATAGGAATTTTAATATCTGTTAGATTTGGCATGGTTTAATATCCTATATTAGCATTATTTATTTTATTCATTTGAATAGCTTCAGCGGCCTCTTGCATATCAAGAACAACTCCATATTGAGTTAAAACATATTCTGCAATAGGAGCTAATGCTTCATTTATAGTTTCATAATATTGAATATTGTTAGGAGTTATACCTTTAATTGTATAAAGACTATTAGGAATTGTGTTATATCCAAATTCTCCATAATGAACAGAACCATCAGGATATTTCAATCCACTAATATCTTTTATATAATAACCTTGTGTTGTTCTACCAATCTCAACTTTACGACTATTACCATCAATACTATTGTAGAAAGGTTCATGAATATTCAAATCATATTCAACTTTACCTAAATCATCAACAGTTCTTTGCAGGTCTGCGATATTTGCAACAGCAGGACTATTGTTAGCACCAGTAGTATCGAAATCAATAAATCCCGAAGCATATTGAGATTCAATCATTCCAGCACTACGTTGTAAACCTTCACCACCAATTTTAGCATAAGGTTTAATATTACGATAATTATCAAGAATTTGACGAGCAATAGTAGATGGGTCTACTTGTTCAGAGAAAATAATATTACCACGAGCAGCACCAGTTTCATCGAAAAGAGTAATTGCATATTCGTTACGGCCTTCACGAGCTGCAATTCCATTAGCAATCGGACTAACTTCAGTTTTATAAATATCATAATCAAGACCAAGTTCTTTACCAGAAAGAGGCTTAGAATTTTTAGTAGCATTACTCTGACGAGTTACACTTGTACCTTTTGAATTAACAGTTGTCGAAGTAGGGAACGCATCGAAGTTCATATACTTAGCTAATTGCATTCCGGTAAGACCAATACCTTCTCCAGATGGAGTTTGAACAACACTAATATTACCAGCACCTTTTTTCCAATTTACCATAGCAGCTGCCATATAATTTTGTTGGAATCTCGAAGGATTAGCAATAATCTCACGAGTTGCTGTAAATTCAAGAGGTGCATCAGCAATTGCTTTACGATAACGATTTGAAACATTATCTGCTGCATTAGATAGAGTAGATTCAAACTCTTCTTTTGTCATAATATTATCTCGGCTTATAGCAATATCGCCATCAGCAGTTTTATAATAAAAACCACCATCTGGTGTTACAGGAATACTACCTGTTTTTTCATTTCTATTATAATTATTATTTATAAAATCAAGATATGCTTCATAACTTGAAATACGATTATCAAGAATTAATTTAGCTTGAGGGTCAGCTACTTTGTACCAACCTAATAAACCAGATAATTTATCTCGATGTTCTTTCCAAGTATCAAATACAGAATTAAGCTGAATTTCGTCAGAACGAAGTTTAGCTTGAAGATTATTATAATTACGTTGAGCAGTCTGAACTTGTAAAAGCTTACCTTTAAGATTAGCTGCTGTTTCTTCGTCAAGACCTGCTGAATCAACCAATCTTTCAGCAGTAGAAATATTAAGTGTTTTAACAATATTACCATCTCCCGGATTAAGACCTAAAATTCCAAGTTCATCAGATGTAAATATCTGATTCATAGAATTTGAAAGTTTAGTCATTTGGTCAGTAATTTCATTACGACGATTAATGTTTTCTGCAACACTATCACCAGTAACTTCAAAACCACTTAATGTATCAAGATACGGAGCATATTGTTGAAGAGTTTCAAGTTCTTTTTGCTTACCTTTTGCACGAGCTTTAACATAAGCTGTATAACCGGGATTAACAATTAAATCAACCGTAGTTTTAATATCTTGATAAGAATATAAACCTGCGGCAGCACCAGCTAAACTTTGAATATTATTGTTAATAAATTGACCAGATAAAACACTTTGTGTAAAAGCGGTTCTATCAAGATTCTCAATATCATCAGTAGCTCCAAGTACACCCTTAGCGTAACTTTCAAACATTTTATCTACATAATTCTGTAAACCAGCTTGAATAAGTTCAGGTGGAACTTGAGCTTTGTTCTGTAATATATCAAGAACATTAACTCCATATTCTTTATTAACAGTATCTAACAAAGTTTTAACCTCAGCAGGTAATTTAGAATTAACAGTAAACTTACCATCTTTTGTAGGAGCACCAAGTTCATTTATGTTAATACCTAAACCATTAAGAGCAAACATTGTAGGATTACCAGCGAATAAAGGAGCATAATCTTCTAATTCATAATCTCTTAAATGTCCACCAGCAGAACTATTATCTTTTACAAATCGAGTAAGAGCATCTTGATTCTGCCAAATAGTAGTAAGATAATTAGTATAATCAGGATTAGATTTGAGTAATGACATAGCATAACTCATAATCTCTTGTTCTGTAATACCTTCTCTTTCACTACCAGTTTTAACAAAGTGACTTGCTAACTTTTCACCATCAAAACCTGTTGCAACATCTAATCCATACTGACGTATCATATCAGGATTAGTAACAAGATTTTCAAATGATACTTTATCAGCTTTAGCTTTTGAAAGAATATCAAATACGTCTTTTTGATATTTATTTACATCGAATTTTTTACCGATTTGAACTCCGTTAAAACCACCGCTTACAACAGTATTGGTTTCTGCATCATAAACAATATCAGAAGATTGTAAACGACTACGAAGCAAGAAAGCATTTTGATTTTGAGTATCCCAATCACTCTTTTTCAAATCTTCCATATACTGCTGTTCCAAAGCATAATCAGCTTGAACAGCTTTAAGACCTTCATTAGTCAGAATATTCTCAGTTTGCTTATAAATATAATCATCTGCTGCAAACCAATTATCTTGTTCCTTAAATTCATTAGCACCTTCAACAATTTTAGCTCTTTCAGAATCAAGAACTTTTTGTCCACGAGAAGTTGCTTTAATTTGACTTAAAGGATTAGCAATTCTATTAATATAAGCTTCACGATTTTGGTAATACTTTTGATTCAAAGCATTTCCAACAGCAGCATATACACTTCCATAATCTTGTAATTGTGGAGTTTTTAATGTATTAGTATCGTATCGACCTATTGCAATTTCTGCCATAATTTTATAATGATTAGTTTGTAAATTAGTTGTAACTCGTATGGCTCCGCCTGCTGGGCTTCGCCCAGCGGCTCCGCTCCCCGGTGGGGCAGGAGGTTGCACGCCCACTTGTCGCGCGTGTTTGTACCACTATTTGTATCATTACAAATATACAAAAAATCGTGAATATCGGACTATCCTATAAAAGAATAATCCGATATATCACGCACTACATTAAGCTCTTTTACGTCTTGCAAGACCACCGCAAGCAAAACCACTTCTCATGTGATTAGTTACTCCACGAGGCCATAATTTTTCATATAAACGGGCACTTGCGTAATTATTAACTGCTCCGGCAAGACCTTCAATTCCTTGTAACATTCCTTGTAATCCTTGCGTTCTGACTGCCATTAATTGTTGATTCAAGCCGACAGCCTTGTTATATTCATTAATAGCATCTTGATACATAATTTGACTATTAGCATTTCGAGCATTAACTCGTTCTTGCCTATTCAAATCATATCTTTGACGTTGATAATCTTTCTTAGCCCCATACAGTTTATTTCGAGCAAGTTGAGCATTAATTGCAAGATTTGCTACACTATTTCGAGCTGTTTGAACATTACTTGTGTTATCAGTAATATATCGAGCAGCTCTACGTTCTTGTGTACCAAGTTCTTGTAATTCCTCACTTATATCATAATCTGTACTATATTGAACAGCATCTACTTTATTACCTTTCGGAACATGAAGCGTAGATTCAAATTCAATAGCTTTTCGATTAGCACGAGTATTAAGAGCGTTACCTACAATTCCAAACAGTGAACTTGCAAGATTCATACCAAGTCCAAATTCATTAAATCCGAACTTAAATGCAGAACCACCGCCAGCACTTGCAGTAGTTTGAATCGGCGGTAAAGTAGTAAGTTTAGGAGCTGAAACTCCTGTAAGACTATAAGGTGAAGTATATCCGCCAAAAGGTCTTTTCTTTCTTACCATTCCACCACAACGCATAACCGGAGCATTATTACGAAGTCCTAAAGCAGTAGCATAAAGTTCTTGAGCTTCAAATAAATCTTCTGTTTTAGCATCAATAGCTTCAGATTCACTACGAGCTTTATTCATTCTATAAACTAACTTTTCAATATTACGAACATTTGTTCCAGTTTGTAATTTGTTAGTTTTACTCTTATCTAATGCAGACAAAGATAATGTAACTCCATCAGCAAGTTGAATAACTTGAGCTTCTTTTTTACCTTTCATATCAGTAAGTTTCTTTGCGTAATCAGCGAAAGTACGATTTGTTCCGGGAACTTTAATCGTATCACTGAATACTTGACCACCTTCAGGAGTTTCACGAACAACTTCACCAGCATACATTCGACCATTTTTAGCGCCGCCGCCTTCAATTTCCGAATCTCCATATATGATTCCAGTTTCACCAGTAGCAGGATTATATTGTTCATGTGTTTGACCATAAGCAACAACACTATTAGATGAATTAGGAACTACTTGGCCGCCGGTGTTTAATTTTCTACGACCAATCATTCCACCTAATTTAGCATAAAATCCTGTACCTTCTGAGTAATTACCAAGATTACTTTGTCTAATAGTTGCAACATCATTTTCAACTTTATCTTGCATATTACCCAAAGTTTGCTGACGTTCCATTTCAGCTTGTTCAGCTAAAAGTTCTTGACGACGACGTTCTTCTTGACGCTTTTTCTTACGTCCAGTAAACAAACCAACGATACCACCAATTAATGCACCGATACCAGCACCGATAGGGCCAAGCCAAGAACCAGCAGCTGCACCAGTAGCAAGCGCCGCGGTTCCACCAACAGCAGCTCCAATTCCTAATCCAGTTCCAGCTCCACTTAAAGCGCTACCACCTACGATACCTTCACCATCAGCACTATATTTAGATTCATCAATATCACTGGCTTGAACTCGCGTACCCCATTGAACACTACCGGGGTCATTAATACTTGTTCCACCCCAATAAAATTTCCTACGAGGAGTTCCAACAAGTCCACCGAATTTAGCAGTAATACCACGAGAAGTTAAAACTTCATTATTGATTTTGTTCTGCATATTTGCATAGATAAGTTTATCATTAGCAATCAACTTATCTACATAGTTCTTAACTGGGATTCCAGTATCATCATTTATCCCACCATGATAAAGCATATCAATTATACCATTGCCGAAAAATCTATTACCAGAATCACGAGCCATTCCTAAATAATCAGCAGTAGCATCGTGTGTAGAACGAATACCACCGAAATTATATTTTTTACGATTAGTTTTACTCATATCTTCAACATAGTTATCAGGATTATCATCAGTATTAAAATTAGAAAATAATTTATTTCTAATCATATCATAATCATTAGAACTATTAGTTTTAAATATTTCTAATTCAGATTTATCTCTTCTTTTATTACCAGTAGTATATTCTTTAATAATACTATCTGTATTACGTTCATTAGCACCTTTTAACAATTTCTTATATTGTCTAAAACCAGTTCGACCTACTCGATATGCAAGATTAGACATAAGATTAACAATAGGCTGAGGTAAAGTATTGAAATCATCAATACCATATTTCTCAGAATAAATATCACGAACATCATTGTAGGCTTTCGCCATACGACGATTCAATTCAGCATCAATTTGTTTTCTTGTTGCTTTACCTTTCGCTTTAACAGATTTAGTAAAATCAGAAGTATCATTTAACTTAAAACCGGGGCCAATAGTATCATCACCACCTTCATACGAGGGATAAGGATAATAATATTTACCATCTTTTGAACGTGAACGAACAGTTTTAAGTTTACCATTTTCTTTAACACGAACAAATTCTTTATCACCAGTCAATTCGTTATCCCAAATATGTTGAGAATACTCATTAATATAACGAGTAACTTGACGAAGACTATCAGGATTAACTTTACGATTAGACATACCATTAAAAGTTTGAGTAACACGACAAGTGGGCGTGCAACCTCCTGCCCCACCGGGGAGCGAGGCCGAAGGCCGAGCCGCACAAGTTGTTACAAATTATCTTTGATTATTACGATTATCAAGAATCCATTCAGGATTAACATCAATAAGTTCCCAAAGTCTGTTATTATCACTATTATTAAACTTCATTATACAATAAACATATTGACAAATGAACTTATTAACATCATACCATTTAGCTTTACGTTTTAATGCAGATTCATCTACAACTAAATCAGTAATCATAAAAGGTATTTGTTTGTGTATATCATTAACATTATTAAATCTCCAAAGATTTACTTTATTAATACCAGTTGTACCATTATACCAAATATCATTAAATTTAACAAGTTTATAACCAGTACATTGGTCATCATTATGAACCAATATAGCATTAATAGTTTTATAAAATTCATTAAGAGTAGGTAACAAATTATTAACAATATCAACTCTATCTTTCCAAGCGATATTATTTAATAACTTATTATAATTACTATTGTCGTTAAGAATAAATTTAATATATGATTCTTTAACAAGTTGATTATTATTATCATCTTTTAAGAATCGACCATAATTATTTTTAGATATTGCATAAATGCCATGTTTATCAAACCAGAATAATCCATTTCGATTGGTAATACCTACAATAGGATTATAGTCATGGAATGAAATCCAAGCATTAGCAATAGGACTAAAACTAATTGTGAATTGTTTATTATC
>UMLM01024937.1_pt1 | contig 15962 bp, 12 predicted proteins | sample 1966571 | NCBI WGS metagenome assembly UMLM01 (sample SAMEA4836203, study PRJEB28245) | human gut metagenome | biome: gut microbiome; material: fecal sample | place: Denmark | collected 2008 | reverse complement strand
ACCTGTTGTTGTGGTGATTTCAGATTCTAGGACGAAGGCCGTTCTTCGTTAAACGAGCGCTAGGGTGTCACCCTTACACCAACATTTTCGATGCGATCCAGGCGGCGAAGGTGAGGGGGATCCAGCCCGAGGGGATGTAGGAAAGCGATAGGAAAGTCATAGATGCGGGCGCGTTGGCTAAAATGGGTCGGCCGGGATTGGTCAATCTCGGCCGACTATATATGCCTAAATTATTCCGGTGCTAGCAAAACACCAGCATCTACAACCTTATCAGTAGGAATTCCCCTTTTATAAGGTGAGCGACATCTTTACTTAGCCACAAACGTCACCCGACGGCATGCACCTATCATGCACCTATTTAGCAGCTTTATACCCGTGAACACGCTAACGAATCCGTAACTCTTTCAAAGAAAAGGCCTGTAAAATATCAACTATTGTCAGTATTTATTGTCAGTATTAATAGAATTAAGTCTGGCAATGATGCGTGGACTCGCATCATTGTTTTTTGATATGGAGTTGATGACAAGATATTCCCTCTCAGATAATTCTCCGGAAAGGTCCACTTCATAACACTTATCAAATAGATTGATTTCGGGCAACCTGGAATCATCAATATAGGCATTATTATCCGATATAACTTCAAGCAGTTTATTCCTTTGTTTGACATCAAGTCGCCAGTCGATACACTCCATAGCATCAATTACCAAGGGACAGCTAAGATTAAAAAGCTCCTCATTATATGCAAGCAAAAATGGTGCATCTATGAACAAAAGAAGAGCTAAAGCCTCGGGATCAATATCAATAGATTCACTATTTTGAAGAAGGCTTAAAAGGTAGTTGGAAATGCTGGCTTCAAATTTTTCAATGCGTTCACCCGAATTATAAATTTCGCTATTTAAGTAATTCAAAATAAAAGAGAAATCGTTTTTAAATTGTAGTTTATGGAGTTCCGATTCAAGTTTAGCGGCAACCTTATTCTCTGGAGAACGCAGGAGAAAGTCAAATAAATAGAAATTGTCTAATGATTTTTTGGTTGCAAAGTCTACATCGCTAAGAAGAGAAACGATGGAAGGGCATGAATCGATTTGATATTCCCACCCAAGTCCGTTATTGCCAGATGAAATTGAGGACAAAAACCAAGCATCCCTCCAAGAGAGTGACGAAGAACCGTGACTAATATAGTTTATTAAACCAGGAGAAAGACTCTGCTGGATAATAAGATTTTTGATAACAGGGTAACGACGGTCATCAACGATAGTCGAATTGTCAATATTCAGCTCATCTATAAGATGCAATTCTTCATTGTTCATAAAAATGCGCGAGAGTAGCGCTAGTCGCTTCGAACCCTCTTTATATTTATAGACAATCGGAATTGGCTTTACCCCAACAAGCGCTGAAAGTAAATTTGCCTCAACAAGCAACGAATATAAAAAACCTTTTTGCTGTTGAAATAAGGCAAAATCATCCGGAAAGAATATTTTATAAGCAACAACAGCAGCTAATCCGTCATCGTCTTCTTCATTGGCTAATCCAAGAACACTCTTATACGACATAATTTCATTAAAGAAATCAACCACTAGTCTTGCCTCTGAAAAACCTGGGGCAATTGCATTAATCAGCTCATTAGAGATATTAAGCTTATATTTAACTACGTTATCAATTAAATGCTCTTTAGCTGAGAAAAGGTCAACGTAGGGAACCACCGGAAGAATAAAATCAAATAATTTAACTCGTTCGTCAGAGATGTATAAATCATCAGAAATCAAGTAGATGAACTTAACTGGGTTCTCACTCTCGCCTTTTCTTAGATTGACACACCTATTTATGAACACCAGCTCTTCAATTATCATCGGGGCGACATCTGGTGCCCTATCTAAATCCTCAAACACAAAGCAGTCGCAACTCGATGAAATAATCAAATTGATTATGGTCTGCAGATTTTGATCAATAACGGAAACACCGTTGTTGTCAAGTTCAATTTCGAATTCACTAACTGACAACTTCTTGATTGTGTTAATTCCGCCCAGGAAGCTCAATGTGAAATAGACAACCATGCCGACCATGAGACTAAAAAGAAGCAACAGCGATACTCTAATGACAATGGACTCGAATAGCGACTCTGAATATACAAGGGTGCCGATTAGGAACATTATTGACAGATAGATGGCAACGAATAATTTCCTTTTCTTATTAATAGGAACGGATAAGCAGCCAACTCCTGCGCTTGCCAAATCAAACTCTTTGGAATATTGAATCAATTGATTCAATATTCCAAGCTCAATTGAGTTCCGATATTCATTAGTATTTTTTAAACCGCGATGGGTAGGGTCTATAAAATTAATCGTTGATAGAACAGCGATTTTTGTGCTTTTAAATTTATCCGAGTGCATCACATAGTTTATAAGGGACGATTTACCACTTCCAAATGGACCAGTAACCGCAGCATTTCGCACCCGATCTGATGTAAATATAAAATGCAAATCATCTAGATAAGGTGACATCGACTTGTCATCGGGTATTGCTGCTGCCATAGATTGTTTCATGAATTCACACAGCCTAGCAAGGATTCACTGAACTTAACAAAACGATAATCAAGCAGCATAACAACCCCAATCATCAGTTAACCAAATTGAGAGATCAACAAGCGGATGATAACGTCATGCGCCAGACAGTGAACGCTTATAGCAATAATACCTCCTGGCATATATGAAGAAAGCGGCAGTGCGATCTTTCTTCAAACGGAAGCCGAAGATCAGTCTGCAAGGCACAAATTGAGCGTGCCCAAGTTGTGCGCTCAACTAGTCGCATGCGCTCCCAAACGGCAGGCGTTGCATCTTTTCAGAACGAAATACGACAAATCAGGTTTGACTATCATTACGTCACATGGAGCCTGCTCGATGTGCCTACATGGCAGCCTCCGAATTTCGAAAGCCATACCGTTTACCGAAGTAAAGATAGCAAATCGAGGCTGGATCCAATAGGATCACAGACAGTGTTTACGCAACTGAAAGGTAGAAGGACATGCCCACACAGGCGGCCGATGATTCCATCAAATAGCATAGGCGCTGTACAAGGGCTTTCTTGTGAGGATGTTGTCCTATTCCGACTACTAATACACGGAACTGGTTTTTGGATTACGGAGATCGCGTCGAAAATGTAGGTCTAAGGATGACGCCCCAGCGTCCGTTTAACGAAGAACGGTCTTCGCCATAGAATCCGAAATAACCATAACAACAAGTTCTGGGAAAGGACGAAGACCGCTACGGAAATCTTGTCAGACCCGACGCCAGACATGCTCGCCATGTCCCGTTTCGACGGCGGCGCCATCGATATGCAGGAGCTTTCAGGTGCCTCGCCGAGCAGGTCATTAACGACGTGATGGACACCGAGGCTGACCAACCCAACTGTGCGGGGGCGGGGCGAACAGCCGCAACGGCCGCTGCGAACAAAGCCCCGCCGCATGCGTGGGCATGCTTACGCTGCGCATTCCAAGCTGCGCATCGGTAGCTTCTCCCCGCGAACGAGCTCGAGCTCTACCAGCACGTCGACTGAGCCCTCGTGGCCGCCGTGGCCGAAGTGTACGCTACGGGCGAGTTCTTCTCCTAGCTCAGGGGGCGCGGCCTCTCCGGCGTGCGGCTTGTCACCGGCGACAAGTGCACGGGGATGCTCGGCGCGCTCGAGGAGGTGTTCCCCGGGGCCCGCTGCCAGCGCTGCACGGTGCATTTCTACCGCAACGTGCTGGGAAGGGTTCCCGTGACCAGACGGTAGGCCGCGGCGCGCGAGCTGAGGGCGATCCACGCGTAGGAATCGCGCGAGGCATGCGTCAGAAAGCCCGAGGAGGTGGCGGAGAAGCTGGAGTCGATGCGGCTCGGAGCAGCCGCGAGAACGGTGCGCGACGGGTTCGCCGAAACGCTGACCTACACGGAATTCCCGCCTGAGCGCTGGCGCCGGATCAGGATGAAAAACGGGATCGAGCGCATCAACCGCGAAATCAGGAGGAGGACGAGGGTCGTCGGGATCTTCCCGGACGGCAACTCAGTCCTCATCCCGGTAACGGCGAGGCTGAAGCACAAAGTGAAGCAAGAGGAAGTACCTGGATATGTCGAAGCTGGAGGAGATGGACGAACTGAAGGGAAAGACGGAGGGTTAAAAGAAGACAGGGCCGAGGCCGGTTAAATATATTTGCGAAAGATTCTTGACGGTACCTCAACCAGTTCTATTTACCAGCTCATTTGAAAAGTCAGTTCCAAAACTCAGCAAAAACCGCAATGCCGACCTCATCCTCACGCATGCACGCAAGGGCAAGGTCGGCATTGTCTTTATTATTTATGTTCCAAAAGAGCAGCTTCGTAAATCAGCTCAGAGAAAACTACCGCGCAAGCACGTCCGCGATACGTCCGCTCGCATGCCCATCACCATAGGGGTTCGACGCATGGCTCATGGCCTCGTACTCGGCCTGATCGCTGAGCAGGCGACTGAACTCACGGTAGATGACGTCCTCCTCGGTGCCGACGAGCTTCAGCGTGCCGGCCGCCACGCCCTCGGGTCGCTCGGTGGCGTCTCGCATGACGAGCACTGGCTTGCCCAGGCTCGGGGCCTCCTCCTGGATGCCGCCCGAATCGGTGAGGATGAGGTGGCTGGCGGCCATGAAGTTGTGGAAGTCGAGCACCTCGAGCGGGTCGATGATGTGCAGGCGGTCGAAGCCGTCCAGCTCCTCGTGCGCGGCTTTGCGGACGAGCGGGTTCATGTGGATGGGGTAGATCGCCTTTGTGTCCGGATGCTCCTCCATCACGCGGCGGATGGCGCGGAACATACGGTGCATGGGCTCGCCCAGGTTCTCGCGGCGGTGCGCCGTGATGAGGATGAGGCGGGAGCCCTCCGCCCACTCGAGCTCGGGATGGGCGTACCCCTCACGCACGGTGGTGCGCAGGGCGTCGATGCCGGTGTTGCCGGTGACCCAGATCTTGGACTCCGGCTTGCCCTCGTCCAGAAGGTTCTTCTTGCTGGCCTCCGTGGGCGCGAAGTAGTACTCGCTCACGATGTCTACAGCCTGGCGGTTGAACTCCTCCGGCCAGGGGCTGTAGATGTCGTGCGTGCGCAGACCGGCCTCGACGTGCCCAACGGGGATCTGCAGGTAGAAGCAGGCGAGCGCCGCGGCAAAGCTGGTCGTGGTGTCACCGTGGACCAGAACCACGTCGGGCCTCTCGTCCTCGAGGACTGCCTTGAGCTTGAGCAGCACGTCGCACGTCACGTCGAACAGCGTCTGGCCCGGCTTCATGATCGCCAGGTCGTGGTCGGGTGTCACGTCGAAGACGCGCAGCACCTGGTCGAGCATCTCGCGATGCTGGCCCGTCACGGTCACGACGGTCTCGAACTCATCCGAACGTGCCTTCAACTCGTTGGCGAGCGGGCACATCTTGATAGCCTCCGGGCGGGTGCCGAAGACGAGCATGATTTTTTTCATTATCGGTCCTTTCTCATGTGCTGAGCCTTATGGGCATGAGGGCTATAAGAAACAGCGGACGATTGCCTCACTACAGAAAGAAGAGCTAAAAACAAGGCTATCGTTAGGACGGCCTCGGATATCGCAATCGCCGATGCCACGCCCATAGCGCCCCAACCATGACCAAGCCAAACGTTGAGCACCAAGGAAAGGATGGAATCGACTATCATGAGCAGGCTGTAAAGAGATTGATACCCAAAAGGAATGAGAAGCTGAACACCGAGAAAATTGTTTACGATGCCCAGCAACACCCAAATGGCAAGCGGAATGAGTGTATCGGCGCAAACTAGATACTCTTTGCCATAGAGAATCTCGACTACTGGATTGCGAAGGATCGCCATGCCAAATAAACCAGCCGCAAACAATACGACCACGGGAATACCAAACTTGGCAACAAGCCGCGCCGCGGAGCGCCGAGATTTCATTCGTTCTTCGTTTACACGCGGATACAGCGCTTGGCCAACAGGAGTAAACATCAGGCTCGCCATTTGCGGCACCTTCAAAATGGCAGCATACGAGCCAACGACCGCACTTGGCTGGCAACCGCCGAGCACCGTAACGCCAACATTTCCAATTATCTTGCCGGCGGCAGATGAAAGAAAAATCGGCATTCCGTCTCGCATCTCACATAGTATCTGCTTTATAGACGCAAAACCCATTTTGATCCCATAGCGCTTCCAAGCAAATACATGAGTAATAACACCAGAAGCAAGGAAAGTAATTGAATACAGGAACGAGTAAAGCATCAATTGACCGGGGTTATTTATAAGGAGGAAAATAAGAATGACAGAAAGCCCTCGCGCAGCCGCCGTGGCAATAGTGATGACCTTCATATCCTGCAAACCCTGAAAAAGCCAGTTAAGCTGTAAAGCAATGCCAACAAGCATAGAAAACAACGCAAGCATACAGGATAGCTGGTCCCCGGTTGCAGCCGACGTAATACCGAGAATTATTACTACGACAAAGCAGGCGACAACAAGTCCCAGTCGTGCAATAACGACAGCGGACACGAGGTCGTTAAGCTCTTCCCCATCTTTAACCTCAACGACCTTTTTCGTTGCGCTCAGGTTGAAACCAAACTCGACAACAAGCTGAAAATAAGTTATCCAATTAAGAGCAATAGAGAATACTCCATACCGCTCAGCACCAAACACACGGGTAACGTAAGGCACCGTAACAAAAGGCAACACAATGTTAATTGCCTGTAACGCAAGCAGCCAGCCAGTATTCTGAAGAAGCTTTTTCTCTTTAAAAGCCAAACTAATTCTCCTTCGTCATCTTCTCGAGGAACAGCAGTTGTGCCTCGCGAACACGCCCGATTCCTTCCTGAGAAGCGGGAGCAGAACGCCCACACAACTCACTGACAAGGGCGCTCGCAGAAGTAGAATCGACCGCAACGCTTCTCCAAGGTTCCCCTACCTTGCTTAATAGATCCCTCTTGCGGAAGTCACTAGAATTTGATTTGGGTTCAAAAGACACAAAACGCTTTCCGAATAGCAGTGAAAACGCCGTTCCATGGAAAGAGTCCGTACAGACAAAAGAAGCGCCCGCGAATAGCTTGAGGAAATCCTCAGGGCCAGCATCAGTAATCATCTCAGGCTTAAATGAGTCCCGCCCATAACGCACATTTATAACCTTCAAGGGCAATCCAAGCTCAGATGCAACCTGCTCAGTAAGCTCCAAATATCGAACAGAAGCCTCTTTATTAATGTAGTAGCCCAAAACATACCCACGGTCTTCAACCGAAGTACCAACAGCTTGAGCCCAACGCTTTGAATCCAAAAGGAACACGTGGTCGTCAACCACCTCGGGCGACCGCCCACATAAGCGATTAACCACGGGCGCATCAGTATTCTCTCTTACACAGAGGACATCAAAAGAAGTCAAGTCGTCAGAAAAAGGAGTTAGATCGGTTTCGGTCGCGCTGCCAAGACTTGCCGCAAAACTACCCTTACGAGCTGACGTTTCGAAGGGAAATAAGAAAGCTTCATCGAAATCCGCAATATTAGGATTGAAAACTTGGTCACTGCCAGAGATAAGAAGGTCAAAACCTTCCTTATTAACAAAGTCGCGCATCTCTTCAATAGCGTAAAACCGAGGCGTCAAGTGAAGGTGAGACGACTCGTATTCAGCAAATTTACGCTCCTTAGAGCGCCTTTTAAGTTCAAAAGGAAGCAACGCGACATTAACCGCTAAATTAGATAGAAACCCATCCCTTTTGTGATGAAGAGAGTTATTGCGCTCCTGACGATCATTTTGGAAGTTAAGCACCCAAACATCATGACCCATAGAGCGAATCTGCTCTTGTAGTGCGTAGCACTGCAAGATCGCACCGTAGTTGCGGGCAAAATGGTAAGTAATGATTCCAATTTTCATATATTAATTTCCAATCAAATAATACTCGAGCGAGCATTCCAACGTTAATCAGCCCAACACGCGACTTCGGAGACAGGCATTCTCCGAGCAACAGGTCTCGCGAACGTTTCTTTTGGATAGCCAAATCCGACGACCGCAATGATCACTTCATTTGCTGAAATGCCTAAGGAGGAGCGCATCTCTTTTCCCGAATCACCAACAACCCACTGGAAAATACATGAACCAATCCCATAAGCCTTTAAAGCCAAAACAAAGGACTGGAGATAGATACCGCCGTTGATAAACCATTGGTCATACTCGGCGCAGGAAAACAGAGAAGTGTCAGCAGTAATAACGGCCCATTGGAAAATTGATTGCTCAAACCCTTTATTGCCACGCACGGCAGCAGAGACAACCTGCGCAGATTTTGGACCGGAAAAATACACGCGGCTTGGTTGGCGGTTGCACGCCGAAGGCGCGCTCTGCGCAAGCTCAACAACTTGCGTCAGCGTTTCCTGAAGAACAGGGGTTGAATCAAATGACCGAACACTATGTCTCCCGTTAATAAAATTGATCGCATTCTTATCGCAATCAGAGACAAAAGCAAAAGAATCAGAAACAATTCCAGACCTATCACTCAAGTCAGTTCGGCCAACTTCATATGAAGTCTGCTCAGCCAGCGATTCAAAACCATGCTGCCATTTAGAGCAATCAAGTCCAAGTCGGGCTCTACGAGAAAGCCAATTCTCAAGTGCCGCCATAGATTCAACAAAAGCATACGAATGATTATCAAAAGAAGGGTCCTTTGCTGCAAGTGTTAAATAATCAAGGAGACGGTCGGCCTTTTGTGTTCCAAAATCATTGCGGCAGCCTTCAATACAAAGAGCCTTCTCAAAAGAATGAGCAATAAGAAGAGCATCGCGATATAGCGTATTCAAGTTCTTCTGATCTTCATTTCCCAGTAGACGATTTATTCTCGAAGCAAACAAAGCACGCCTCAAGCGGTTGTATATTAGCCTTACGGCCCAAAGATCTTTCACTTTAACCATCCTAATAATCGATATCCTATATAAACGATTGAATTGCAGCCCGGCTATCTTCTCGCAACGAAAGCTGATTATCAGAATGGAAAAACCGATAAATGACAATCACGATGAAGAAGATATAGACGATATCGCGCCCCTCCACTTGCGCATGCAATAAAAAGGTGAATAAAAAAATGTTAAAAAAGGAATCCGAAGGTTTAACCCTCGCCTGAAGGACAGTAAAGACAACAAAGGAAAATGCAAGCAACCCGCCGGAAATTAATATAGACAAATAGCTGTTATGAGGATTACCAGTATTAAACAGTCCAGTAATTGTTAGCGCCCTAACAAGATTATTGAAACTAACAGCGCTATAGCTGCCTAATCCGAGCAAAGGACTCATGGCAAATAGCCTAAAACCAAATGCCCATAAAAATGAACGCTCGGTAAAGGTAGAATTTCTCCCCAATAGTTCAAAAATCCCAGTTAAGCCACTAATTGTGCTTTGTCCATAAACGAAAATCGCAAAAAAGGCGATATTAATACCTAGAGCAAGCGAAAAAGAGAACTTAAAAGACTTATTGAAGAAAGCTAGAGTTAGAAGCAGAACTAGTAAAACACCCACCAACTTGCCAGACGCAATATCCCTTAGCATTGAAAAAAGGAGCAAATTGCTGAGCGAAACGACTGGAATGCAACAAGCCGCATCCTCTAGATTTCTTTTATACATTTCCAAAACAGCGGAAACCATATAAATGGGGATAAGAGAGTTGTCCGCACCCAGTAGAAATATCGTGGGAGCGCCAGTCACATCTCGAAACATTGCATTTCGGAAAATAAGGGCAGTAAAGGTATTAAGCGAAATCATTAATATTGAAAATCTTGATACACGTCGAACTACCTCTATATCTCTTCTATAAAACAACATGTCTGCTGTCACCAAAAGAGGCAACAAACAAAACACCTCATTGAGTGATATCTGCATCGATACATCATTTACGTATGTTGAAAATAAAAGAGTGGCACAATATCCAGCAATTCCAAAATGCACCTTATTCAGCCGAACATCGCCCCGAGCATAAACAAACAGAGCGAGCAGTAATTGAATTGCGGCAAGACCATAGTAAATAACGCCAAATTTCGGAATTAAATATGAGATTGAGCCCAGCTTAAAAACATACAGAATACCAATGTAAATACAAAGATCTGATAGTTTAATTTCACTAGCCTTAAGACGCGTATTTGCTTTAGCATAACTCAGGCTGTTCTTAAAACATTTTTCCACTATTTTACACAGCCCAACTTTACAAGCAGTGAGCGCATAGTCTGCGTGTTATCAGTCGAATTGAAGAAATTAAAAGCAGATGCCGAATATTTTTCATAATTCTGATCGAATTGCTTAATTGCATCAGCGATTTTGTCTGGCTGAAAGTCAACACACATACCGCTACCGCTAGCCTCGACAGTTGAAACCAAACCAGGTAAACGATTAGCAAGCGTGGGGAGACCAAATGCTGCATACTCATATATTTTATTAGGCGCGCAAAAGGCCTTATTAAGCGATGTGTCATCATAAAGCACGACGCCAATTCGCGACCTTGCAGTAATTTCCAAATGCTTTGGCGCTGGAACAAAACCATACACAAAAGTATCCGGGTAAATCTCCTTCATTCGTTCAGTCGTACCGTAACGATCTTTTCCCATAAGAACGAAAGCGTAATCAGACTCCATCATACGAAGAGCCTCAGCGATGGGCGCAACATATTCAGGACGTTGGAATAGCCCCTGGTAAAGAAGGATCTTTCTTCCGTCAAGCTCATCCAAGATCCGCTTTGTTTCGTTAGTTGAAACAGAGGGGATTACACCCGCTTTGAGTCCATATGGCTTATTCGGGAAAACTGAGGGGAGCGAGTTCAGCCCCCACTTAATTTTCATATAGTAGGCACGATTTAACTCGCAGCACGTAACTGCAAGAGCATTGCGACAAACCGCCGCAAATAAACGTTCTTTTGTCGGCTGATCATCACACAGCTCTAACGCCGTGGCCACATAGGGAATACCGGAAAGTGCCCCGTAAAGCGGAAGCGCAGATTCAGCAGTTCCAAACCAGACAAGATAATCCATTGGCTCTTTTTTTAGGCGAGCGAGAACGGCTTTGCGGAAATGAGTCCAGTTATTCAATGTATCCAATTTTCCGCCAACGCTCAGATGCGGATCAACGAGCTCCGTAAAAGGAATGCCCTCGCCTTTTAGAATTTCCTTAGCCGTATCCTTACTGGAACCAAACCAGACTTCAATCTGCACGCCCAAATCTTTAATCATTCTTATTTGTGACATGCAAGGGGGATAGAACGCCAAGTCCGACTTAACAATATATATAACCCTCTTAAACATATAACCCCTCGTAAAGATTGATAACCCTCTTTGCGTAAGTCTCATAGCTTCGGTCTTCTTGGAGAGAAGGCACCGAGAGGCTGGTTGATTCACAAAGCATTTCGTAATATCTGCTGTCTTCTAGCTTGGAAATCGCCTCGCAAAGAGAGGAAACATCGCCATTTTTAAATAGGAGACCATTTTCACCATCCTTGATATATGCAATAGCTCCACAGGTATCCGGAACGATTGATGGAATACCAGAGGTGAGCATGGCTTCAAGGCACACCAAAGGCGAAGCTTCATACCAAGATGAAGTCATCACCAAGGCTTTAGTTGTTTTGAACTGTTCAGCGAGAATATCCTTATCACACCAACCCAAAAAATTTAGATTTGGATAAGCGTCTCTTAGCCTCTCGAACTCAGGACCAGATCCGCATAACGTTCCTGGCAAGCCCAACGATGTGAGAGCCCTGCAAAACAACTCGGGGTTCTTCTCCTTATCGAAGCGACCCACAAACAAGTAACCGCTCTTTTCAGACGGTATACCAGGCGAAAACTCTCCTTCAACAGAAATAGGATTGGGAAGAATGCATGGCATGCCATCATCAAATTCACTCCCGCGCATAATATCGTAGGTAAAATCCGAAAGGTAACAGAACTTTGGATGAGCACGCCTGATTGAGCGATTTTGAAGAGCAATGCGAGCTACTCGATACAGCTTCTGTCCATAGCTTCTCTTATCACAACTGCATTGGATGCACTTTGCGGAACATGGTTTCAAATGGCAGATTTCATGCTTCTTAAAATCATAAAACCCACCATTAGGGCATACAAGAAAATATTCATGGAGCGTAACGAGCACGTTAAAGCCTAAATCGGCAATAGCATCAAAAATTGAAGATGAAAGCGCATGAGTCCATGAATGAACATGCACGACAGTGTCATCAGGATTAAATTCGTTTAATAGAGAGCAAAACTTCTTATAAGTTTTACCGCTGTGCAGTCCGTTAATGGCACCGGAAACCTTATTAGCCGATTCGAGAAACGGCCTTTCATTTGCGACAACAACCCTAAAACCGTTAAGGCGGCTATGTATTGGCCCGCAACCAGCAAAGTAAACAACGTTATATCCGCAGTCACGAAGAACCACGGCAGTGATATAGGCGATTTGGGCAGTTCCACCAAAATTATCAGCAGTGTCATCAACAATAATGACGTTTTTGACTCTTTTGTCCATCAAATTATGTCTCCGTTTGCTAGCTGCAAATATCGCCTTGAAAGCCAATCAGCCTGTTGATCAATGTTGTAATTTGCAAATGAATCAAGAGAAGTGGATTTACGTCCCTCATAAGACTTTTTTGAAAGAGAGCAAATCGCATCAGCCCATTCGACAGGAGTATCAATGGGCAGAAACGTACACTCCCCTGTTACATCCACCTCACGCGGAATAACATCACTTAGCAGACATGGCAAACCAGACACCTGAGCCTCGACACCAACGAGGCCCAGACCTTCATAAAGGCTTGGAAGAACGAACACATCAAATGCCTGGTATAGTCGATTTACATCGTTTCTCTGTCCCAAGAATTTAACGCAGTCTGAAAGGCCGTGTTCATCCACCAATGCCTTTATGGAGTCCTTATCTTCACCGGAGCCGACAAGCAACAGGACGGCGTCGTCGCGGCGTTTTGCGACTTCGGCGAAAACATCAATCAAGAACGGATGATTCTTCTGCGCCATAAACCGACCAACATGCCCAATTACAAACTGACCGCCAACAAGGCCCAGGTCGGTTCGTGCTTGTTCGCGAGCCTCTGCATTGAAGCGGAAGCTGTTCAAATCAATAGCGTTGTATACAACCTCGAAGTTAGCATCTTTGCCGAAAAGCCACTCACCGGCAAACCGGCTACATGCAAAGCGATGCGTCGGATACCGGTTAGATTGCGTTTTCAGCACAGCCTTAAGAGCACTCTTGGCATACTCACCCTTACCACTCGTAGAATGACTGTGGGCGATGCGCACCGGAACACCGGCCTTCGCAGCGGCACGAAGAGGGAAGACCGAAAGTGCATTAATGTGACTGTGCACAATCTTCCAGCCCTCTTGTTTAAAGATACGTTGAAGCTCTCGCTGGTATTCAATTACATGCTGATAGGGCGGAATCTCAAAGACCCTGCCACCGAGCGATTCAATCTCTTCACGCGGAACCAGGGTCGAGTCTGAATCAATAAGAAAATCGAACTGCACCTTGCTTTTGTCAATATGGCGGTAGTAATTCATGACAACAGCCTCGACGCCGCCGCCGTTCATTTTTCCAACTATCTGTGCGACACGAATAGGATTAGCCATTTATCGCCCCGTCCTCTTCTTACCGAACATGGCACCAAAGGTGCCGGTAAAGCATTCCCAGTCCATGCGGAAGCATCGGTTACGCACGTAATGAAGCTCAATCTTTTGGCGCAGGCCGCTCTCGAACGTCGCAGCGTTACGGTCAGTCGCCTGCCAAAGGCCCGTAATGCCGGGCTGAACAGAGAGCAGTTCGGCCTTTTCCTCATCAGAAAAGTGCTGCTCAAGTTCGTCTCTAGTAATGGGGCGCGGTCCGATGACGGAAAGATCGCCGTTCAGCACGTTCAGGAACTGCGGCATCTCGTCAATCGAGCACTTACGGATAAACTGGCCGACTTTGGTAATGCGAGGATCATCATCGACCTTGCGCTCGACTTCCCACTGATGTAGCTGCTCAGAGCTCAGATACTTCTGTACATTGCCAGCGTCAGCGACCATGCTGCGAAGCTTAAAGAACTTGATGGTCTTTCCGCCCTTGCCAACGCGCTCCTGCGCATACACGGGGCTCCCCGAAGACTCGAGACGGATGAGCACGCACACGACGGCAACAGGAATGAACAGCACCACACTCACGCAAAGACTGAAAACAAAATCAAACAGCCTCTTCAAAATACGGTAAGCCAGCGTACCACTCGGTTGTATCTTCTGAACAGCTAGCGCAGCTCCCACCGGCGCGTTTTGCCTTGTAGCTTCGTTAGTAGTCAAGTTCTAATCCACGTCCCTAATACCAGGGACCCCCCCATCGATGAATTTAAAATGCGAATGAATTGCCAATGCGACGTCCCCTTACGTCTTACTGGGCACGTCCAACGGAAGCAGCTCCCTAAAAGCGGAGTCGCCTTCGCCCACGTCTACCAGGCACCAGCGCTTATGACGGTCGATCTTCTTTACACGGGCCTCTTGACCCACCAGCGGGCCCTGCTCTATATGCAGCACGCCGTCTTCTATGCGGGCTACGCTGTTGCGTACCACGCCGTCGTCGTCGAGCACGCTGCGGTACCAGTCCTGCGCATCGTCCGGCATGGGCGCATAGGCCCGCTCCCTGCTGCCGGCAATGCGGCAGCCAAAACTCAACTGGGCCAAAGCCTTGTCGAGAAGGGCGGCATCGCGCGTGGCGACGAAGAAGTATTCCTTATACATGGGTTTGGTTTGGAGCGACCAGGCGCCGTCCCGCTTAAACCAGAACTCCTTTTGCATCACAAAAGCGTCCTGCATCAGCTTGTGCGGGATAATGCGGCGGACCTTTTCGCAGGTCTCGCGCTCTTTACCATGGGGGGTGTGGACCAGATACCAGCGCACGCGGCCGTGCTGGCTGTTGGTGGTGGCGCCGCTAAAGGCGCCCGGCAGCTGCTCTTGGCGCCGCATTGTCTGTTCCATCTCTCGCCCCCTTTTCTTGCTCCGCGACGCACGCGAATGCAGGGGCGTTAAGAACAGGCTTCTCGCTCGCAGCTAGGCGCAGTCGCAAAAGTACAGGTTTTTGTAGAGGCGTATGGAGATGCACCCATTCGCGGCGCATTTTGTGCAATCTGGGAAAACACGAGCAGTTTGCTCGTATAATGAGCAACGTCGAAAGATACAAAAACCTGTACCTTTTTGCACAACAAAAAAGCCGCTCTAACCAGCGGCTTTTCTTCTATAGACAACAAAAAAGGCGATCGCCCGCGAGGACGATCGCCTTTGTTAATTCTTGTATTGTTTGTGCTAGGCGCGAGTCTTGATCTCCTCGGTCACCTTGGCAACAAACTCATCAACGCTCATCTGAACGGTCTCGTTGGAGCGGTCGCGGACGGAGATGTTGCCGGCCTCGACCTCCTTCTCGCCCAGGATGAGCATGTAGGGCACACGGTCGATGCTGCGGGCCTCGCGGATCTTGTAGCCGATCTTCTCGTCGCGGTCGTCGCAGACCACGCGAATGCCGGCCTCCTCCAGCTTGGCGCACACCTCGTGGGCGTAGTCGCGGCTCTTCTCAGAGACAGGAAGCGCCTTGACCTGCACGGGAGCCAGCCAGGTGGGGAACTTGCCCGCAAAGTGCTCGATCAGAATACCGATGAAGCGCTCGATGGAGCCAAAGCACACACGGTGCAGCATGATGGGGCGCTTCTTGGTGCCGTCGGCGTCCACGTACTCCAGATCAAAGTTGAGCGGCATCTGGAAGTCGAGCTGAACGGTACCGCACTGCCAGGTGCGGCCGAGCGAGTCCTCCAGGTGGAAGTCGATCTTGGGGCCGTAGAAGGCGCCGTCGCCCTCGTTGACCTCGTAGTCCATGCCCAGCTTCTCCAGAGCGGTGCGCAGGCCCTCCTCGGCGCGAGCCCAGTCCTCGTCCGAACCCATGGAGTCCTCGGGGCGGGTGGAAAGCT
>UMLM01042834.1_pt1 | contig 15989 bp, 10 predicted proteins | sample 1966571 | NCBI WGS metagenome assembly UMLM01 (sample SAMEA4836203, study PRJEB28245) | human gut metagenome | biome: gut microbiome; material: fecal sample | place: Denmark | collected 2008 | reverse complement strand
AAAGACTTGTTATTACTCACCACTTGCAGAAGTGGGAGTCTTCTCGACTGAGATAAATTCACCTTAAATCACATTGTATTTTTACAAATATTCCATCACTGAACTGTACTTAACTTCATACTGAGATAAAATACACCAATTAATACTAGATAAATGACCAACATCACCACCAACGGAATCAACCAGGTCACACTTCCCGATATATTCATAATCGATTCTGGTCTCATAGCCTCGATCCATGTAATTTTTTCATATTTTTCTGCCACCATACAATCTGACGCCAGTTTTCCAAGTACCTGCTGATAAATATAATTGATCATAAACGGCAGACAGATCAGCATGTATTTATCCCGAAAAGCAATTGCCACACCAATTCCAAACAGGCTGCCCATCATACCATAAAGGAATACTCCAATCAAACGTTTCACAACTTCCGCCGCAAGCGTGCTTCCCATCAGATAAAACTCCTGTTCTTCCACTGGCAGCGTATTTAACGATGGGAAACGAATCACCATAAGCAACCCGAACACCGCATAACCGATCAGGAAAATAATTCCTCCAGCCAACGCTCCACCGCAAACCTTGGAAATACAATATCGCAATTTTCCGGATCTCATCAGCGCAAATCGGATCTGACCATTCTGCCTTTCCCCGGACAGTGAGATCATATATCCCAATGTCAGAAGCATCGGTGCAAATACGGTCAGCCAGCCTCCGATACCTGCCCGCCACAATTCAAATGCAGTATGCGGAGTGTTAGTAACTTCTGGTCTTATCATCAATGAAAAAATAGATATCTGACTGCCGCCAACGTTCATGTCTCCCGTTGCAGTCAGACACAAAGCAATGATTCCTGCCACACCAAGTAATAAATATGGCAAATGTAAAACTTTCTGTACTTCTATCCGTATGTTTCGCATCATAACATCTCACCCCCAAATTTTCCGTTCAGATATATTTTTTGGTAAGTGACTCTCCGTATACATTATTCAAGTCGAACTCACGTGAGACTTGGTGCGTGATTCTGGTCAGCGTAAGCTGACATATTCTTCTCGGAATCACTGCACTCTACACTTCTGTTTCATGTCTTTCTTTCTTGTTTTTATTATATAAAATCAATCTGTATTCTTTATGTACTCTGAAAATTTTTTTGAAATTTTCTCAATTTAAGCACAGAAAAACAGCTCCTATATCACGCGACATAAGAGCTGCTTTCCTTTACTTATTCATTTTTTACCCAAACTTGCATTCAATAGATTCACAGAGTCTGACACGCCATTTCCGCCAAAACCCCATCAATCATCTGCAATCCATCTGCAATCTGTTCTTCTGTCAGCCCGCCATATCCCAGAAGCAAAATCGGATACTCCCGCTTCGGATTCTGACTGATGTAATACTCTGACAATCCATACACACGAATTTTCTGCTCTGCGCATTTCTGAATCACACCCTGCTCTGTCAGTGTCGTGCCAACTTCCACTAACAGATGCAAGCCGGAGTTTTCACCCATGATATTTAACACCCATGGATACTTACGCAATTCTGCCAGCATAAAATCATGTTTTGCCTTATAAATCGCACGCATACGGTTGAGATTTTTTTCAAAATATCCCGCTTTCATAAACTGACAGATTGCCTGCTGCATCAGATTCGGCACGGTACAGGCATAAAATCCGCAACATTCCCGAAATCTGGATAACAACTGTTTTGGAAGCACCATATAACTGATACGGGTAGAAGGTGCCACACTTTTGGAAAAGGTTCCCAGATAGATCACACGTCCAAAACGATCAATCCCCTGCAAAGCCGGAATCGGTTTTCCCTTATAGCGGAACTCACTGTCATAATCATCTTCGATAATATAGCGTTCCGGTTCTTCCATCGCCCAGTTTAACAGTTCCAGTCTGCGTTTCATCGGCATGACGATTCCAAGTGGGAACTGATGCGATGGCATCACATAGGCAATGCTGGCATCTGTTTCCCGCAACAGATCCACCCGCATTCCAGACTCATCCAATGCTACTTCCTGCACCGGGAAACCAATATTCCGGAAAGTTTTGTATGCCCTCAGATATGTAGGGGATTCCATTGCTACACAATGTTCTTTTCCAAGCATCTGCGCCAGTAAAAGCTGCAAATATTCATTTCCGGCTCCGATCACGATCTGTTCCGGTACACACCGGACGTTTCGCGCATGAAACAGATAGTCACAGATGGTCTCTTTGAGATTTGCCTCTCCGAAAGCACTTCCGCTGCTCATGATCTGTTCCCCTTCGTCCAGAAGCAGATTTTTCATAATTTTACTTAAGCCATTATAGGGAAAACTCTCCAATGCCAACGCATTCAGTGAAAAATCAATCCGATAGGTTTCCTTTTGATCCTTCTCAGCGGCTATTTCAGATCTGATTTCTGTCAATATACTCTGGCTCTGTGTATCTGCTGTATGAATATCCGTCAGATCATACAATTCCCGCACATCACAGGCAAAATAACCGCGATATGGTTCGGCATGTATATAACCTTCGGAAACTAACTGATCATAAGCAAGCTCTACAGTACTGCGGCTCACCTGCAGATAATCCGCCTCAAACCGGGTAGAAGGCAGTTTTTCCCCCTGCAAAATACGGCCCTGCAAGATTGCTTCCCGCAGGGCTTCGTAAATTTGTTCATATAAAGGCTGTTTTTTTTCTGTATCAAGCGTAATCGCTAATTCTTTCATTTTCTCCTAAGCCTGTGTCGGCAGTTTGTATGAGCTCTTTAAAGATACGATACGGTTGAATACTGGATGCTCCGATGTGGAATCTTTTGCATCTACACAGAAGAAACCATTTCTTACAAACTGGAAGCTGTCGTATTTTTCTGCTTTCAGTAAAGATGGCTCCACATAGCAGTTATCCAGTACGGTCAGAGAATTCGGGTTCAGGTTCAGACTTCCGTCCTCATTGTATACACCTTTCTCCTCATCGATGATGTTCTCATACAGACGAACCTGTGCTTTCACTGCATCTGCTGCAGATACCCAGTGAATCGTTCCACGTACTTTTCTTCCGTCCGGGCTGTTTCCTCCGCGACTCTCCGGATCGTAAGTACAATGTACTACAGTTACTTTTCCATCTTCGTCTTTCTCAAATCCAGTACAGGTTACAAAATATGCGTTCATCAGACGAACTTCGTTGCCCGGATACAAACGACGATATTTTTTCGGTGGTTCTTCCATGAAGTCGTCACGCTCAATATAAACCTCACGACCAAACGGAACGACACGTTTGCCAAGCTCCGGATTTTCCATATTGTTATCTACTTCCAGTTCCTCGGTCTGCCCTTCCGGATAGTTATCAATTACCAGTTTGATCGGATCAAGTACCGCCATGGCACGGGATGCTTTTAACTTCAGATCCTCTCGGATACAGTACTCAAGCATTGCATAATCCACAGAACTGTTGCTCTTTGAAATACCGCACAGCTCTACGAACTTTTTGATAGAGGATGGTGTAAAACCTCTTCTTCTCAGTGCTGCAATGGAAACCAGACGCGGATCATCCCATCCGTCTACAATACCATCTTCAACCAATTTCTTGATGTAACGTTTTCCGGTTACCACGTTAGTCAAATACAGTTTTGCAAACTCGATCTGTTTTGGTGGATGTGGATACTCCAGCTCTCTTACTACCCAGTCGTACAGAGGACGATGATCCTCGAACTCCAATGTACAGATAGAATGAGTTACACCCTCTATTGCATCCTCGATCGGATGAGCGAAGTCATACATCGGGTAGATGCACCATTTGTCTCCGGTACGATGATGTGTCATATGAGCTACACGATAGATGACCGGATCACGCATGTTGATGTTCGGGGAAGCCATATCGATTTTTGCACGCAGAACTTTCTCTCCATCCTGATACATGCCATTTTTCATATTTTCAAATAATTCCAGATTTTCTTCTACGCTTCTGTCACGATACGGGCTGTTTTTACCCGGCTCTGTCAGAGTTCCGCGGTACTCACGGATCTCCTCTGCAGACAGATCGCAGACGAACGCTTTTCCTTTTTTGATGAGTTTTACGGCAGCTTCATACATCTGGTCAAAATAATCGGATGCAAAGAACAGTCTGTCCTCCCAGTCAGCGCCAAGCCACTCAATATCTGCTTTGATGGACTCAACAAACTCTACTTTTTCTTTTGTCGGGTTGGTATCATCAAAACGCATGTTGAATTTTCCATGATATTCCTGCGCAAGTCCATAGTTTAAAAGGATAGATTTTGCATGTCCGATGTGAAGATATCCGTTCGGTTCCGGTGGAAAACGGGTACATACGGTCTCACATCTGCCCTCCTCTATATCCTTGTCAATAATCTGCTCAATAAAATTTCTGGAAATTGCTTCATTTTCCATAATCAAACCTCTCTCTCCTGTATTTTAAGTAAGAATCTTGCTGTTATAGATCCCATAAAACTGCCCTTAAAGCTAAAATATGATCACATTCAGCATTTTAACCTTTTATTCACAGAACTCCTGTCATTTTACATGTTCATGGGTAAACAAATGATCCTGACAATATTCATAATTTCCATTGCATTTGGAACAGAAACGAAATTCCAGATTCGGATCATCCAGTTCTGTCCGTCCACAAATCGCACATTTGTGGCGTGTGACACCTTTCGGTTGCTGTACCTGACGGTGATACGTCCGCTTCCTGTGAATTTCCTTCGGTGAAACACTGCGGTAATTGCGTGTCATAAAGAAGAAAATCAGGAAATTCAGGACAGAGGCAATAATAGCTACTCTACCGCCCCAGCTGGAGATGATCATTTCATAAATGATCAGTGCCGCATAAATGCCTGCCATCCACTTCATCTTGATTGGAATAATAAAATACAGCATGATCCGCATATCCGGATAACACATCGCAAATGCGAGGAAAATTGTCATGTTAATGTAATATGTGCTGAAGCTGGATCCCATTGAAACAGGTGTATTCACACCGTAGATTACAAACAGGAGCAATGCGCCAAGCACAGTAAAAATCATACCACCAAAAATATATACATTGAACCTAAACGCTCCCCAGGTGCGTTCCAGGGCAGTACCAAGCTGATAATACAGTATAATCATAATAATGGCAAAAATAAAATTGCCGGTTGGTGGTGGAATCAGTACCCATGACACCAGTCTCCAGACCTGCCCATAATGGAAGATCATAAACGGCTCCAATGTCAGGAAGCTGTATGCCTGCGGGGTCAGAAATTCGATCAGATATCCTGCCACATAGAAAAGAATAATGTATTTCATCAGTCCCTGAATGGCAAATCTGCCAAACTTTCGTTCCATTTTATTTAGAAAATGCATTCTGTTTCCTACTTTCGTTTTATTTTTAGCACTTTTTTCGCTGATTCATTTGCCTTTCGCAAGCGTTCCATACAAATATTTGCGAGAAAAAGATGGCTATCTTTTGATTATATAGAGCGACTATCACTTTGTCAACTTGGCAAACTTTGAAATTTTGGTGTCCGATTCACCTGCCACAGCCATTTTTCATCATCCCATTGTTTGTTCTTGGAACATACAGACAACACAAACTTCGTCACACTCTGACAGGTAAATCGAGCACCTTGCTACCATATACATCTACTACTTATGCTTCATCCCGCATGATCTTTTTTCCAACCGGAATGCACAATTCGTCTCCGATCTGCAGATTATATACGTTCACATACGGATTTGCCAGCAATATATCTGTCACACTCACATGATGATACTGCGAAATTTTATATAAAGTATCCCCCTCTTTTACCACATGAATCAGCCCCGGGCAGCCGTGCATCATGCGGGATTCTCCATATTCGGATTCGAAATAAGGATTCATAACGATTTCCTTTTTCTTTTAGAATATGCGTTTTTCTTAAAATTGCACCGCTTATTTTATTGGTTTCTGGTTTTAAATAGGAACCATTCTCAATTTGTTAAAATATTATAAAAAGATTGTATTTTGCTATTTCCTGTCGTATAATGAAGTTCGCTTGTAATCTGACAGGTGTTATACATATAATATGAAACTTCTGAAATCCGTTTTTACTGAAAATCAACGATTTCAGACAACCAATCAACATATATAGGTGGTAAAATGGATAATTTTAAATTACACAAACTTGGAATTGATATCGGATCAACTACGGTAAAGATTGCAATTTTGGATGATCAGAATACGTTAGTTTTTTCCGATTATGAGCGCCACTTCGCAAATATCCGCGAAACGCTCACCGATCTGCTTCATAAAGCATATGAAAAACTTGGCCAGATCCAACTCTGTCCTATGATCACCGGTTCCGGTGGTCTGACACTGGCAAAACACCTCGGTGTACCTTTCGTACAGGAGGTCATCGCTGTGTCTACCGCTCTGCAGGACGCAGCTCCACAGACAGACGTAGCTATCGAGCTTGGTGGTGAAGATGCCAAGATCATTTATTTTGAAGGCGGCAATGTCGAGCAGCGAATGAACGGTATCTGCGCCGGCGGTACCGGTTCCTTTATCGACCAGATGGCTTCCCTGATCCAGACAGATGCCAGCGGTCTGAATGAATATGCCAAAAATTATAAAGCAATCTACCCGATTGCTGCCCGTTGCGGTGTATTTGCAAAAACAGATATCCAGCCGTTGATCAATGAAGGTGCAACCCGCGAAGATCTGTCTGCTTCTATCTTTCAGGCAGTCGTAAACCAGACCATCAGTGGTCTTGCCTGCGGTAAGCCAATCCGTGGTCACGTAGCCTTCCTTGGTGGTCCGCTTCATTTCTTATCTGAGCTGAAAGAAGCATTTATCCGCACCCTGAAACTGGATGAGGAGCATACAATCGTTCCTGAAAACTCCCACCTTTTTGCAGCTATCGGTTCTGCTTTAAATTACAAGGAAGAAAATCAGGTATCCTTAGAAGATCTTCTTGGCAAATTAAAAGGTGAGATCCACATGGAATTCGAAGTAGAACGTATGGATCCGCTGTTTGCAGATCAGGCCGCTTACGATGAATTTACTGCTCGCCACAATGGCGCATGTGTAAAAAAAGGCGATATTTCTACATACAGTGGTAACTGCTATCTTGGAATTGATGCAGGTTCCACTACAACAAAAGTTGCTCTGGTTGCAGAAGATGGTACCTTGCTGTACTCCTTCTACAGCAGCAACAACGGAAGCCCGCTGGCCACTTCCATTATTGCTATCAAAGAGATTTACGAACAGCTTCCGGCAGATGCGCACATCGTATCTTCCTGCTCCACCGGTTACGGCGAAGCACTGGTAAAAGCTGCTCTGATGCTAGATGAAGGTGAAGTAGAGACCGTTGCTCACTACACCGCTGCTGCTTTCTTTGATCCGAAGGTTGACTGTATCCTCGATATCGGTGGTCAGGATATGAAATGTATCAAGATCAAAAATAACACCGTTGACAGCGTACAGTTAAATGAGGCATGTTCCTCCGGTTGTGGTTCTTTCATCGAAACTTTTGCAAAATCTCTGAACTATTCCGTACAGGATTTCGCAAAAGAAGCATTATTTGCGAAAAACCCGATCGACCTTGGAACACGTTGTACCGTATTTATGAACTCCAAAGTAAAACAGGCACAGAAAGAAGGCGCATCTGTTGCTGATATTTCCGCAGGTCTGGCTTACTCTGTTATCAAAAATGCATTATTTAAAGTAATCAAGCTGTCCGATCCGACAGAACTTGGTCAGAACATTGTTGTTCAGGGTGGTACCTTCTACAATGACGCTGTACTGCGAAGCTTTGAGACTATTTCCGGATGCAAAGCAATCCGTCCGGACATTGCCGGTATCATGGGTGCATTCGGTGCCGCACTGATTGCCCGCGACCGTTACGAAGGCAAAAAGACAACCATGCTGTCCATTGACCAGATCAACGATCTGAAATTTGAAACAAAACTGGCCCGCTGCGGTGGATGTACCAACAACTGCCTGCTCACCATCAACAAATTCTCCGGAAACCGTCAGTACATTACCGGAAACAGATGTGAGAAAGGTATCGGTAAAGAGAAAAACAAAGAACAGATCCCAAACCTGTTTGAATATAAGCTGCATCGTATCTTTGACTACGAACCTCTGAGTGAGAAAGAAGCAACTCGCGGAACTCTCGGTATGCCAAGAGTCCTGAACATTTACGAAAACTATCCGTTCTGGGCAACATTTTTCAAGGCACTGAAATTCCGTCTCGTACTTTCTCCGGCTTCCACCAGAAAGATTTACGAACTTGGTATTGAATCCATCCCGAGTGAGTCTGAGTGTTATCCGGCAAAACTTGCCCACGGACACATTACATGGCTGATCAAAGAAGGCATCAACTCCATCTTCTATCCATGTATCCCGTATGAGCGCAAAGAGTTCCCGGATGCAGGCAATAACTACAACTGCCCGATTGTTACTTCTTATGCAGAAAATATCAAAAACAACGTAGATGACATTACATCCGGAAAAGTAAAATTATACAATCCATTCATGTCATTCGCAGATGAGGAAACTTTAACAAAACGTCTCGAAGAAATCATGAAAGAAGATTTTGATATTCCAGCTGCTGAAGTAAAAGCTGCTGTACACGTTGCATGGCAGGAACTTGCAAACGCCCGTAACGATATGCGCAAAAAAGGCGAAGAAACCATCCAGTGGTTAAAAGACAACAACCGCCGTGGTATCGTACTTGCCGGCCGTCCATATCATATTGACCCGGAGATCAACCACGGTATTCCGGAACTGATTACATCCTACGGATTTGCAGTTCTGACCGAAGATTCCATCTCCCATCTGCATCAGGTAGAACGCCCGCTGATCGTACTTGACCAGTGGATGTACCACTCCAGACTGTATGCAGCTGCAAATTATGTAAAAACGACCGACTTTTTGGATCTGATCCAGTTGAATTCTTTCGGTTGTGGACTGGATGCTGTTACCACCGATCAGGTCAGCGATATCCTGACTCATTCCGGCAAGATTTACACCTGCCTGAAGATTGATGAAGTAAACAACCTTGGTGCTGCACGTATCCGTATCCGTTCTCTCATCGCTGCCATCCGCACCAGAGAGAAAAATCCGAAAGAGCGTAAGATTGTTCCTTCCAGCTACCAGCGTGCCGTCTTTACAGAAGAAATGAGAAAGACGTATACAATCCTTGCTCCGCAGATGGCTCCGATCCATTTTGAACTGTTAGAGCCTGCATTTAAGGCTTCCGGTTACAACTTGGTCGTTCTCGGAAATGACAACAAAGCTGCTGTCGATGCAGGATTAAAATATGTAAACAATGACGCCTGCTATCCGTCCCTGATCACCGTTGGTATGTTCATGGATGCAGTAACTTCCGGCAAATATGATGTAGACCATCTGGCCATCATCATGTCACAGACCGGTGGCGGCTGCCGTGCTTCCAACTATGTCGGATTCATCCGTCGTGCACTGGAAAAAGCCGGATATCCGCAGATTCCGGTTATTTCACTGAACCTGAGCAGCTTGGAATCCAACCCGGGATTTAAGCTGAATGCCTCTCTGATCCAGAAAGGTATGTACTGTCTGGTATTCGGTGATATCCTGATGCGCTGTATCTACGCAACCAGACCATATGAAGCAGTTCCGGGTTCCACAAATGAACTGCACAAGAAATGGGTACAGAAAATTACAGACTTTGTATCTACCGATAAACTCGTCAGTCATAAAAAGTATAAACAGTACTGTCGTGAGATGGTGCATGATTTTGATGTACTTCCAAGACTTGATATTCAGAAACCGAAGGTAGGTATCGTAGGAGAGATTTTGGTTAAATTCATGCCAATGGCTAATAACTACCTTGCTGATCTGCTGGAATCTGAAGGTGCTGAGGCAGTCATTCCGGATCTGCTGGACTTCTTCCTCTACTGCTTCTACAATAACAACTTCAAGACAGACGTCCTTGGATTCAAGAAATCTACCAAGACAAAATCAAATCTCGGTATCTGGGCGATTGAAAAACTGCGTGGAGTTGCGCATAAAGCATTGGAAGAAAGTAAGCATTTCACACCGCCGGCAAATATTTACGAGACCGCAAAAAATGCAGAATCCATTGTATCTCACGGTAACCAGACCGGTGAGGGATGGTTCCTGACCGGCGAGATGGTGGAGCTGATCAACTCCGGTGTCAACAACATTGTATGCTGTCAGCCATTTGCCTGCCTGCCAAACCACATCGTTGGTAAAGGTGTTATCAAAGAACTGCGTCATCAGTATCCGATGTCCAATATCGTGGCTATCGACTTTGATCCGGGTGCCAGCGAGGTAAACCAGCTGAACCGTATTAAACTGATGCTGTCTACGGCGCAGAAAAATCTGAAAAAGTCACAGAAACAGGACGCTTAAAAGGCATCTTTTGTGAATAATTTTTAGGTTATGAATAAATCTCCTGTATTTTGTCTCCGCGGCTAATAATCGCTCGCTGAGAAAAAATACAGGAGATTTTTAATTTACGCATCTTATAATACCAAAGTTTTTCAACTTACATATCACTTTATATAGTAAAGCGGACATTCGCAATCCATGTTCTATGCCGTAGGAAAATAATTCCTGCATGTCTTTCAGATCTGCATACAGCTTATTTAAAAGAAAAGCTGCCCGCATCTTTGATACGGACAGCTTTTTCTTGTTTACTTACCACAACTTCAACAGTCGTATTGCCTTCCCCGCCAGCTTATACGTCACATTTTCCAGTTCTTTTGACGCGTTTTTCAGCTCTTTACGGATAGGAATTCCCTGTGGACAGTGCTGCTCACATTTGCCACACCCCACACACTGAGAAGCACTGGTCGGCGTCTGGCGGAAGATCGTACACTGCATATATCCTTTCCGTGCCGTCTTTTTATTTTCACTGTAGATTAGATTATAAAAACTGAACGTGCCCGGGATATCCACGTTTTTCGGACATGGCATACAATAACCGCAGCCGGTACAACCTACTTTCATGCTGTGGTTGATTTCATGCCTCAATTCATTGACAAAAGCAATCTCAGCTTCCGTAAATGCCCCTGCCTGCGTCTCAGATGCGATCCGACAGTTCTCCCGTATCATCTCAATAGAATTCATGCCGGAAAGTACCGTTGTGACTTCCGGCTGATTCCAGAGCCAGCGAAATGCCCATTCTGCCGCACTGCGTCCGGATGGATGTGCTGCCACCTTCCGTTTTGCTTCTTCCGGCAACAGATTTACCAGTTTGCCTCCCCGCAGCGGTTCCATGATCATCACGGGAAGTCCCTTTGCAGCGGCATACTGCAACCCTTTCCGTCCAGCCTGACTGTTTTCATCCAGATAATTATACTGGATCATGCAGAAATCCCAGTCGTAAGCATCTACCAGCTCACAGAAATCCTTTGTATTCCCATGATAGGAAAAACCGATCCGGTGAATCTCCCCGGAAGCTTTTTTCTTCGCAATCCATTCCTCAATGCCAAGTCCTTTTAATTTTTCCCATGTCTCCAGATTTGTCAGCATATGCATCAGATAAAAATCGATGTAAGTCGTCCGTAATCTGCGCAGCTGCTCCTGAAACGTTTTTTCCAGACCTGTCGCAGACTTAATCAGATAATGTGGAAGTTTATCCGCAATGTAAATCTGCTCCCGACAATGATTTTTTTCAAAAATCTTTCCCATGGCTTCTTCGCTTCCACTGTAAATGTAAGCGGTATCAAAATAGTTGACACCAAGCTTCATCGCTTCCAAAATCTCAGATTCTGCTTTTTCCAGATTGATTTTTCCATTTTCTTTCGTAAAACGCATGCAGCCATAAGCCAGCATGGATACTGGATTTTTTTCTTTGTCATATCGATATTGCATATTCATGCTCCTATTTTACTTTTTCTGATTTCCGTAATACGGAATCGAAATTTTTCTTAGCAATCGTTCAAATCCATTCCAGGAAAGTGCCAGTGTCAACACCACAGAAATTGCCAATTGCCATCCAATTTTATTAAATATCCAGTCCTTAAATGGTGTATACATCAAAATCAAAATTACGATTGTATGTAACAGATAAACGCTCAACGTATTTTTTCCAATTGTTTCAATCACCGGAATCCGCTTCGTTGGTACCCATACAATCAGAATCCAGATCCACAAAAAGGCAATGATCCATGCCAGGATTCGTGTATACCAGGTATATACACCGCCATCAAAACTTTCTGTTCCCCAGAATAACTTTCTTGTACTCACTCTGCTGATCAAAATAAACCCAGCAATAATTCCAACTGCCAGAAACATCGTAGCGATTTTAGATTCTTTCGGATTTCTCTTTTTTCCATAGTGCAGGAAAAAACCGCCATCCTTTTCATAATATCCTGCCAGGAAAAACGGAAGAAAGTTCATAATTCTGGACATTGCCATAAAGTTCTCCGTATCTGGATTGTAACCGATCACAATGCCAAGAATCATAGATAAAAGCAGATATGCCACCCGGTGCTGTTTGTTTTTCGTGTCAAATACCGGCAACAAAAGCTGGTAAATGATCATGGCCATCAGATACCACAACGTCCAGCGCGGTGTAAAAAACTGCATGTCTATTTTCACCGGATGTCCCCACTGAATACTGTCCAATATGAAATCCAGCAAAAAACGAAGCAGCTGAAATACGATGTACAGCGGAAAAATCCTGGATAAAATCTTCTTCGGATCAACTTTTGCAAAATAGCCGGATACAAAAATGAACGCCGGCATATGAAAACTAAAAATGATTTTGTAAATAACATCTACTTCCGGCGTATCCGCAAATGTACTGATCATATGTCCAAATACAACCAGAAAAATCAGCAATGCTTTTATGTTGTCAAAATGATAATTTCTCTCTCCTACTATGCTTATTCACCCCTTTTTATATTTATCCCGTAGTGAGTATACCGTCTTTTTATAAAAATCGCAAGCAAGTTCAAGAAGTATCGCCCGCAAACGGATTTACTTTTCTGTCCCCTTTTGTTTATCCCTTCTTGAAACAAGTTCAAGAAGTATCGTCCGCTAGCGAACTCTGTTAGCACTCATCTGAAAAGAGTGCTGATTTTCTATTGACTTTTCATTTTATCAGTATTATAGTGTATTTATGCTTTCAGAAGTCCCTGTATTTATCAGGATTTTTGAACCAAAAACGCTAATTTTTCAAAATATTTATAAAAAGAAACAGGAGTGATAAGTATGAGTAACAAACATGGAAGTCTTTCCATTAACAGTGACAACATTTTTCCGATCATCAAAAAATGGCTCTATTCTGACCACGACATTTTCTATCGTGAGCTTGTATCCAATGGATGTGATGCCATCACAAAATTGAAAAAACTTGATATGATGGGTGAATACACACTGCCAGACGATTACGAAGCAAAAGTGGAAGTACGTGTCAACCCGACAGAAAAAACATTAAAATTTATCGATAACGGTCTCGGAATGACTGCCGATGAAGTAGAAGAATATATCAACCAGATTGCATTTTCCGGAGCAACTGATTTCCTCGAGAAATACAAAGACAAATCCAACGATGATCAGATCATCGGCCATTTCGGTCTTGGATTCTACTCCGCATTTATGGTAGCTGATGAAGTTCATATCGATACTCTCTCTTATAAAGAAGGCGCTACACCGGTTCACTGGGAATGTGACGGCGGTACAGAATTTGATATGAAAGACGGTAACAAAACAACCGTTGGTACCGAGATCACCTTATTCTTAAATGAGGATTGCCTGGAGTTTGCCAACGAGTACCGTGCAAGAGAGGTTCTGAACAAATACTGCTCTTTCATGCCGACAGAGATCTATCTGGTAAACGAAACTGCAGAACCGGAATATGAAACCATCCTTCCGGAAGAAAAAACAGACAAAGATACCGTTATTGAAACCATCATCGAAGAGGCCAAAACAGAGGAAAAAGAAAACGAAAACGGTGAAAAAGAGATTGTAGAAGTATCTCCGCGTACCGAGAAGTTAAAAATTTTAAAACGCCCGGTTCCGATCAACGATCCTCATCCACTCTGGACAAAACATCCAAATGAGTGCAGCGATGAAGATTACAAAGAGTTTTACCGCAACGTATTCCATGATTACAAAGAGCCGTTATTCTGGATTCATCTGAACATGGATTATCCGTTTAACTTAAAAGGTATCCTCTACTTCCCGAAGATCAATACCGAGTACGATTCCATTGAAGGAACCATCAAGCTTTACAACAATCAGGTATTTATCGCAGACAATATCAAAGAGGTTATTCCGGAATTCCTGATGCTCTTAAAAGGTGTTATCGACTGCCCGGATCTGCCGCTGAATGTATCCAGAAGTGCACTTCAGAACGACGGCTTTGTAAAGAAAATCTCCGAGTACATCACCAAGAAAGTGGCTGACAAGCTCACAGGTATGTGCAAGACAGATAAAGAAAGCTATGAGAAATACTGGGATGACATCAGCCCGTTCATCAAATTCGGCTGCTTAAAAGATGAGAAATTCTGTGACCGTATGAACGATTACATCCTCTTCAAAGATATCAATGACAAATACATGACGCTTCCGGAGCTCTTAAAAGAGAAAGAGGAAAAAGAGGCAGAAGCTAAAGATGAAAATGCTGAGAATAAAACTGATAACGCTGATGCAGATAAAGATACCCGCGAGACAATCTACTATGTAACAGATAAGAATCAGCAGGGACAGTACATTCGTATGTTCAAGGAATCCGATATGAACGCAGTCATCCTTGATCACAACATTGATACTTCTTTCATCACTCAGTTAGAGCAGCGCAACCAGAATTACAAATTCATGCGTATCGATGCTGATGTAACCGATGCACTGAAAGAAGATGTATCTCAGGAAGATATGAAGTCCACACTGGATACTCTGACAGAAACATTCCGCACTGCCCTTGGCAAAGAGAATCTGGATGTAAAAGTAGAAAAATTAAAAGATGCTTCTATCTCATCCATGATCACACTCTCCGAAGATGGACGCCGTATGCAGGATATGATGAAGATGTACAATATGTACGGCATGGATCCGTCCATGTTTGGTGGCAATGAGACATTGGTTCTGAATGTCAACAACAAACTGGTTCAGTACATTCTTGATCACAAGGATGGTGAACATGTACCGATGTTCTGTAAACAGCTTTACGATCTGGCAATGCTTTCCAACCAGCCGCTTTCACCGGAGGCTATGACAGCATTCATTAACCGAAGCAATGAGGTTATGATGATTCTGGCTGATAAATAAAAGTTTAATGAGATTTTATAGTTAATTTAAAGAAGCCCTGTATTTTGCATCACGCAGGCTGAGACGCCTGCTTTGATGCAAAATACAAGGCTTCTATTTACGTTTTGAAACCTGCTATTTTGGCGTTACCATCGTTAACGGATCAACATATGTTCCAGATACTTTGAATCTGAGATCCAGATGATTTCCAGTTGCATCACCTGTCTTTCCAACATATCCGATTACATCTCCCTGCGCTACCGCTTGTCCTACCTTCACATTCAAAGAAGAACAATGTAAATACATCGTATGTACACCATTTCCATGATTGATCTCAATATTATTGCCAAAACTGTTACTGAATTCTGCTTTGATTACGGTTCCGGCTGCACAAGCCTGAATGGATGTGCCCGACGGTGCCGGAATATCAATTCCATTATGAAACTCCTGACCATGATATGGGCAGATACGGCTTCCAAAAGAAGAACTGATTGTTTTATAGCCTGTCAGTGGCCATAAATAGTCTGTCTTATTTTCATCTTTCCCTGTATCTACATACTGTACTTTTCCGTTGATAACCTGACACTCTGTACCATTCCAGTTCGCTGTTCCATTATAATAAAAATCAACTTTTCCATCCACCAGATACCAGATTCCATTTTCATTTTCTGCGGTACCATTAAAGTTAAAGTTTACTTTTCCATCCTCGATACGCCACCAGCCATTTTCATTTTTTGCTACCGTATTCGCTGTAAA
>UMLM01051454.1_pt1 | contig 16075 bp, 6 predicted proteins | sample 1966571 | NCBI WGS metagenome assembly UMLM01 (sample SAMEA4836203, study PRJEB28245) | human gut metagenome | biome: gut microbiome; material: fecal sample | place: Denmark | collected 2008 | reverse complement strand
CTTGCAAAGAAAAGAGCATTTTGCAAAATGAAAACAGACACCCGGTACAGCGGCACATGGCTGTGCCGGGTGTTTTTGCAGCAGAGGCGACTGCTGGCTGCGGCAGGAAGAACGCAGGGAGCCGTGACCTGCGCAGCAGGAGCTGACCGGAAAGGAGACTTGATAAGATGACAGCCGGACAGGCGATAGAACAGGCCGATGAACTGCGGCCGAACAACCAGTTTACGGACAGCCTGAAACAGAGCTGGCTGCACCAGTGCGATGCCCGGATGCGCACGAGCATTGTGCAGCGCAGCCGGACGGCGGACTTTGATGCTGTGGGTGCGGATGTGAACTGGAACGAAGGATTGGAATACGAAACGGTGCTGCTGGCACCGGAAGCCTTTTGCCCTTTGTATGTGCACTGGCTGTGTGCGCAGATGGATCTGGCGCTGGGCGAGACAGCACGGGCCATGAATGAGCTGCAGGTGTACAGCGACTACCTGCAGGAATTTGCCGTATGGATGCGGAAGCGGTACGCACCGGCCGCTGGTGCGCAGTGGAGGTACTGAGGGATGATGGATGGAACGAACCTGAACGTGCTGCAGACGAGCCGCCAGATGCTGCGGGCCTTTGGCGGGCTGAACGAAGGATACGGCTGCAGCGAGGCAGAGTTCAGCGGGGAAATGAATTTTTCCAGCCGGGGATACCCGGCGCTGCAGACGCGGAAAATGCGCAGGAATGTGCGGACGGTACAGGGTGTGAACGGAATGTACCACCTGAATGGGCTGCTGATCTGCCGCGGAAAGACGCTGGAATACACCCCGGACGAAGAAGTACGTACCGGTGCGGTGGTGCTGGAGAACGTGCTGACCGATGACCGCAAGGCCATGGCGGGCATGGGCACGAAAGTGCTGATCTGGCCTGACAAGGTGGCTTTTGACACGGGCACCGGCGAACTGACGCGCCTTGGCGCACAGTGGGAGATGGGCGGGAAAAGCGTGACCGTGACCCCCTGCGATGCCGAAGGCCGGACATACACCCCGGCGGGCGCAGGCAAGACCGAACCGAAAGAGCCGGAGGACGGACAGCTGTTTTTGAAAAGTGACAGCAACGAAGCCTATGACAGCAATGCGGTGCTGCTACGCTACAGTGCAAAAAACAAAAAGTGGGTGGAAGTGCTGCTGAGCGCGGTGAAGATCCGGTGTCCGGGGATCGGCGGAGTGATCCGGGAGGGGGACACTGTGACCATAAGCGGGATGCCGGACACAGTGTGCAATGCAGTGGCAAAAGGACTGAACGGTGAGGTGATGATCCAGACCATGGACGGCGACGAGATGGTGGCAGTGCTGACACGGGCCGAGGACAGCAACCGGTATTACGGAAGCTGGACTATGACGGAGACCAGTGTGACATGGAAGAGCGCTGACGGCACCGTGACCGAGAACGACGCAGCGGCCGCACCGGTGAAGGTGGAGCGGCGGGTGCCGGAACTGGACTTTGTGACGGAACAGGGAAACCGGGTGTGGGGATGCAGCCGGAAGGAAAACACCATTTACGCCTGTGCTCTGGGCGACCCGACCAACTGGTACAGCTATCAGGGCATTGCAGCGGACAGCTATGCCGTGAGCGTAGGCAGTGACGGCGCATTTACCGGCGCTGCAAGCTGTCTGGGATACCTGCTGTTCTTCAAGGAAAACTGCATCCACAAACTGTACGGCACAAAGCCCAGCGATTACCAGATGAGCAGCGTGCGCTGCCGGGGCGTGGCGGCAAACGCAGCGAACAGCCTGTGCGTGATCGCAGAGACGCTGTATTATCTTTCGCCGGACGGGGTGATGGCATGGGACGGAAGCCTGCCGACAAAGGTATCCGCTGCGCTGGACACCAGCGGGCTGACTGCGGTGGACTGGGCCATGGCGGGAAGCATGGACATGCGGTATTACCTGTACCTGCACCAGAAAGCAGGCGGCCCGCAGGCCGGACGGCTTTTGGTATACGACACGGAAAAAGGCCTGTGGCACGAGGAAAGCGCTGCAGGCACCGAGATGGTATCCACCGGGCAGCAGCTGTACCTGTGGGACGGCAGCGTACTGTGGGCCGCAGATCCTGACCGGGAAAGCGGCACGGAGGAAGCAGGGCAGGAAACGGCGCTGCAGTTTGAAGCGGTGAGCGGAGACATTGGCCTGAGCGTACCGGACGACAAGTACATCAGCCGGGTGACGGTGCGGCTGGATGCGCTGGCCCACACGGTGGTAACGGTGGCTGCAAGCTATGACGGCGGAGCCTTTGAAACTTTGGGCACCTGCGCAGCAGGGAAGGACCACCAGCGCATCAACCTGCCCTTTGTGCCCCGGCGGGCAGATACGCTGCAGCTGAAGATCTATGGCACCGGGCAGATGGTGCTGCGCAGTGTGGCCTTTACGCTGGCGGCGGCGACCGGTGGGCGCGTGAGCGCGGCACAGCCGAGGAAATGAGAGAAGGAGCGTAGAAATGGCAAGTTTGGCGGGACTGGAAGGCATTGCGCTGCCTTCCTTCAGCAGTGAGATGCCGGCAGAAGATGCCCGTGCGCTGCGGAATTACCTGTACCAGCTGACGGAACAGCTGAACTATGTGCTGACGAACATTGACCGGGAGAACTGCTCGGAAGAATTTTTAGAACGGATGAACGGGGAAGGAGCATAAAAAATGGGACTGTTTGGAAACAATGACCGCCTGAACACGGCACGGTACAACCTGGAACAGTATGAGAAAACGAAGCCTGCAGACTACCAGAGCAAGTATCAGGGCCAGATCAAGGATGTGATGGACAAGCTGGAAAACATGGGCGATTTTGATTACGACCCGGATGCAGATGCAGCCTACCAGCAGTACAAGAACCAGTACACCCGGCAGGCAAAGCTGGCAAACCAGAATGCGCAGGCGAATGCCGCCGCCATGACCGGCGGCTACGGCTCCAGCTACGGTACGCAGGCGGGACAGAACGCCTATGCCAGCACGATGAACAGCTTGGACAATGTGCTGGACAGCCTATACAGCCAGAGCAAGGCCCAGTACAACACGGAGAAGAGCGGCCAGCAGCAGCAGCTGAGCGGGCTGCAGAGCGCGGAAAAGCAGGACTACAGCCAGTACCAGAACGACCTTGCCAACTGGACCGAAGGCCTACAGTACAAAAAGAACGAGTACGACAACGCTTACAGCGCAAAGCAGAACGGGTGGCAGAATTTTATGAACGGGGCGCTGCAGGTGGCAGGCATTGCAGCGAAGATCCTGCCGCTGTTCTTTATTTAAGGAAAGGAGAAAAGAATGGGAACCATCAAGAGATTGAACGACGCGCAGCAGCGCCTGCAGGACGCGGAAAACGCCATGCCGGGGGCCTACGATGACCAGTATGCGCAGGGCATTGCCGACACGCTGGACAAGATGGGCACGGCCAGCGGCGCGGGATTTGACTTTACCACGGCAGACAGCGGCTACAAGGACGCACTGACACGGATGGTGGGCAATGCGAATGCCGGTGCAGATGCGGCAGCAGCGACCGCAGATGCGCTTTCCGGCGGGTATGGCGCGGACTATGCAAAAAGCGCGGCAGATCAGGCAGCAGCGGCGCAGACGGCAAACACCGGCAGCACCCTTGCTGCAGCACGGGCGGACGCACTGGCCCAGTGGCAGCAGGAGCTTGCCGGTGCGGGCGACCAGCTGGACACCCTGCTGGGACAGCGCGCACTGGAACGCGGCGAGTATGACAGCAGCGTGAGCAATGCAGCAAACTGGCGCAATTACCTTTATGACCGCACCCAGCAGGCACGGCAGGAGAACAGCGACTTCTGGAACAATGTGTGGAACGCCGTGAAGGGCATTGGCAGCACGGTGATGGAAGGATACGATGCGTACAAGGGGTACAGCCAGCAGAAGTGGGAAAACGAGTTCAAGGAAAAACAGTACAATGACAGTCTGGCACGCACTCAGCTGAGCGATCAGGTGGCGGCGCTGCAGCAGGCCACCGCATACAAACAGGCAGGCTTTGATGATGCAGCGAAAGCAGTGCTGACGAAATATGGTTTGGACCAGACGATGCTGGATACATGGCAGGGCATGAGCAGTGTACAGCAGGATCAGATGGCGGCACTGCTGCAGGGTGCAAGTCTGGCAGGAAGTGGCAATGACACTGCAGCCAAAAACTACCTGCAGATGGCGGGCGTAGATACCGGCAGCATTGACTATTCGCCCACACTGAACCAGCGGCAGCTGAATTACACAGCAAACCAGCTGGCACTGAATAACCGTTATAGGACGACCGGCAGCGGGAGCAGCAGAACGAGCAGAACGAAGAGCGGAAACACAAGCTCTGGCAGCGGCAAGACGGGAACGACCGGCTTTACCAACAGCCAGCTGCAGACGATGGCAACAAAATTCTCCGGGATGAAGAAGACAGACCCACTGTATGACTTCTACCAGCAGACCCTGACGGACGCGGGGTGGCTGAAAAACAGCACGGCGGGAAGCAACGGCACCAGTGGGCAGGCAAACACCCGCAGCAGTCCGCTGCGCAGCGGACTTGCAACGGCGCGCGGCATGCAGGCGAGGGGTTACAGTCTGGACGATATTGCGGGCAGACTTTCTGCAGACGGCATTACGGACAACACGCTGTCGTCCATTATGAAAATTCTGGAAGCGGAACGATAAAGGAGACCGGCAGTTATGAGCAAATGGACACCGGAAAGACTGAAAAAAGACAGAGAAAGTTGGGAAGCGAAAAACAACAGCCGCACCACAAACCGGACGGCAAGCACCGGTACAGCTGCGGGAACAGCAAACACTACGGACAAGTGGACACCGGAACGCATTGCAAAAGCGCGGGAAAGCTGGGAAGCGAAAAGCAGCGGACAGAATGCTGCCAGCCCGGCTGCGGCTGCAAGGCAGAACACCGGCACGGGCCTTGGTGCACGGGTGCTGGCGCAGATGACGGGCGCGGACAGCGGCCACAAGCTGCAGCTGGCAGTGCCGCAGGAAACAGGCAGAACACAGGCATATCCGGGCAAAAGCGGCATTGTGACCGACAGCGGTACAGGTACACGCAGCAGCACTGCGCAGCCGGAATGGCTGAACGCGAAGAGCACTGCAGCTCCGGCGGCAAAGGTGACGGGAACGGTGCAGCCCACTGAGCGCCAGCGCATTGCAGGCATTGCCAGCGGAGATGAAGGCTGGTATGCACAGACTGCGCAGAAGGTGAAGCAGTACACGGAAGATCTGAAAGCGACAGACGACTTCAGCGATTTTGACCGGCTGAACCAGTGGATGGACGCTGACCCGAAGCACCGGGAACTTGTGACGCTGATGCGCATTGGCACCGGCGGACAGAGCTATGCCGAGAAAAACAACGCCATGCAGCCCCAGAGCGTGAGCGGTGCTGCAGCCAGCGCAGCAGTGCCGGAAAAGAGTGCGGGCAGACGGGACTACACCGATGCGGAACTGCTGGCAAAGGGATACAGCCGCAAGGAGATCAGCGAAGCGCGGCAGTACATTGCCGACTTTGATGCGCTGCCTGCAGGACAGCGTGCAGCGCGGCGCGCGGCCAATACCATTGGCGGTATTGGAGACACGGTGGCATCCTCGGTTTTTCTGGCGGGTGAGACCGGCGTACAGAGCGCAAAGAATGCAGCAGCGACCAGCAGCAACTGGAAGCAGCTGCAGCAGGATGTACAGAGCGACGACCGGCAGCAGGAGCTGCTGCGCCTGATGACCGGCGGAAAGACACGGTATGCAGCACGGGACAACACGCTGCAGCTGGCACAGAGCAGCGGTGCAATGGCCAGTGCCCCGGCGGCACAAACAACGCAGAGCGATGCCTACACGGATGCAGAGCTGATTGAAAAAGGTTACACGCAGCAGGAGATCGACAACATGCGGGCGCGCATTGCCGGAACGGAAGTGCATGACAGCGTAGACCCGGAGAAGAGCTTTGGCTATCAGCTGTACAAGCGAGGACAGGATCTGACCGCAGCTGCACAGGCGGGCCTTAGCCCCATTGCAAAGCAGGCGCTGGGCATCGTGAGCAGTGCTGGCGAGAACCTTGCGGTGGCGGCTATTGACCCGGCATGGGTGCTGCCGGTGCTGAGTGCGCAGGGCGGTGCGGAAGCTATGGGCCAGAGCGTTGAAAAGGGCGAAAGTGCAGGCAAGACGCTGGCCGGGGGCCTTGCAAAATTTGGCGCGGGTTGGGCCATTAACAGTGTGGGCGCAGCAGACCTTGCAAAGACCATGGGCAGTGACTACGCAAAGAATACGCTGGCGGGCAAACTGGCTGACATGGTGCGCAGCGTGGCGGCGGACGGCACGCTGGCACAGCGGTACCCGGCGGTGGCAAATGCCATCTCCGGCGGCGTGGACAATGCCATGCAGGCCTTTGTGGAGACCTATGCAGACAAGGCTATTGATGCGACGCTGGGCGACAGCGAAGCGGCGGCAGACCTGTTTAAAAGCGACACTTTTCTGACCGCACTGGAAAGCGGCCTGACGGGCGGCGCATCCGGTGCCTTGGGCGGTGCTGTGGGCACAGGGCTTGCAAAGGCGAACGGCGGCGATGCCAGCATTGTGGGTAATGTGAAGCGAGCATACTACGAAGGACAGATGGAACGGGCACGGCAGGCATTGCAGGACGAAGTGCGGGCACAGGAGCCGGGAACGGCGATGCAGCAGACACCGGAAGAAGCTGCGGCAGGCACCCGACAACCTGCGGCTGCTACACAGGAAACGGTGCAGCCGGAAGTGACGGGGACGACAAGCGGATTTGCGACCATGCAGGATACTGCGCCGATGGTACAGAGCGAAAACCCGGCTGTGCAGCAGCTTGCCGCAGCTGTGCAGGATGGGCAGCTTACGAGCAAGACCATCAACCTATTTACACCGAATGCGGCCAATGAAGCGAACCGCGCTGCCTTTGCGGAAGAATACGGTGTTGAGCTGCCGGAAACGGAAGCAAAGACCCGGCAGGTATTGCGGGAAATGACAACACAGCAGCGGGCAGCACAGGCTCCGGCCACAGCTACCGAAAATGCGACAGTTGAAGCACAAAATACGGCCGCAATTGTAGAAAAAATGGAAGCTGACAGATCTGCGCGGCAGGCACAGACGGAAAGTGAGCTGGGCCGGAGCGGAGCTGCCGTGGAGAACACCGGGGAAAGGGTGGAAAGCAGCCCGGCGGAACAGTCTGGCGGGATGCGGGAAACTTACGGCCTTGAACAGCAGAGCCTGACCACAAAGCAGCGGGAGGTGCAGCATGAGCTGACCCGATGGCAGGTATCGGATGGGGCAAGTGCGACCATCAGCAGGAACATGCCGACAGAAATTGGAGATGCCGGGCGGTATGCAGCTGCAGCCAGTAGCCTGTACCGGCTGGGACAGATGGAAGATGTGCACACCTTTGACAAGGCTATGGAGCTGGCGCAAGGCATGAGCGGCCTTGCTGTGAACACCGATTACGTGCTGGCACAGGACGGTGGACGGGAAGCGCTGCAGCTGGCATGGCTGCAGGGACACGGAGAACTGGAAGCCGGAAAGATGCAGCGCGCAAGCCTTGGCGGAAGGCTGACGGCGGAAAGCACCAGCGGCAGCGGCCGGGTGCTGTATAAGGGAACGATGCGCACGGCAAACGAGGTGGGCACGCAGCTGATCGAACTGAATGCGAAGGCCACGAACACCGATGCGGTGCTGAAAACGGTACTGCAGGGCAGCGACCGGGTGAGGGCTTATGTGGACACCGAGACGGCGCGCATTTTCTTCAGCGACCGGGCAGAGGATGTGTTTGGCACAATCTTGCACGAGGACTACCACTGGTACAACTCACTTGATGCAGAGGGTGCGCAGGCACTGCAGCAGCATGCACTGGAATTTCTGGCAAAGAGCGAGGGCTTTGAAGGCATTGACGAGATGATCCGGGGGAAGCTTTCCGACTATGCACAGCAGGGGCTGAGCTACGAGGAAGCCGCAGAAGAACTTGTGGCGGACGCATGGCGCGGCATCTTCAGCGATGAAGCGAGCTTTAAGCGCTGGGTGGAGTTCCAGCGCGGGCAGGCTGAAAAGAACGCAGGCAAGGCAGGCAGCATCCACAAGGTGATGACCAAGGTGAAGGAGCTTTTGAGCGACATCGTGAGCCGCGCAAAGGAAGTGCTGGCAAGAGACCCGGAGAACAAGGCCGCTCTGAAAGCACAGCGCCTTGCGGTGGCAGAAAAGCGGGTGCTGCAGGACGAATATTTTGCCCATGCGGAGAGGGCTATGGACAGCCTGCGCGCCGCAAAAGAAAACGCCGCAGCCCTTGAGAACAAGGGCGCGGCGGAAGGGACAAGGTTTGAAATCAAGAAAGATGCCGAGGGAGAAACTTACATTCAGATCGACGAGGATATTCTGAAAGGAATCCCGCAGGAAAACTGGAAATCGGTAGTCAAGCAGGCAATCAGAGAACGTTTCCCGGATGGCTTTGTAAGAAACGGCTGGACAATTCTGAACAGCAAAGATGGACGCAATGAGTTTGTCTGGTCGAAGTATTCAAAGGCATTACAGTGGGAAAATGCCACAGCGTATGCGGACAAGATGCGCATGGCTGCCAATCTTGATGAAATCATTGCAACTGCGGATGAGGTGTACCGCGAGCCCGCAAATCACAAAAATGCGGAAGCCTTCAACCGCGGAAGAATTAAAATCCGCGTGGGCGAAAACGCGTATGAGGCAGATGTGCTGACAGCCATCAAACCGGATACACGGGAGATTTTTTATGATATTGTTAACATCAAAGAAACAAAAATAAAGCCCTCCGGTGGTACCCACGTAGAATCCGAAGATTCAAGGAGTAGATTGCCGGAGAGCTTTACGGAGACCTTCGGCAAAGCCCACATGGAATCCGAAGATTCGGGGAGCAGCGGGTCGAAGATCTCTAACCAGAGTATAGCACAGGAAGCCGCTGAAAACAAGGGAAATGACGGGACGCTGAAGAAAAATGTACGATATCAGTTGAGCGAGGCAGACGAGCTGACGAAGCTGCGCGACGAACAGCAGCGGCTGGACGAGCAGCGGCGGGAGCTGAAGGAAGAACGCAGTGCCTGGCTGGGAAGCGACGCCGTGAAAGAGATCGAGGCGAAGAAGAAGGCACTGGGGATTTTTTCTGCAGAAGCAAAAGCCTACCGGGACAGCGAAGAATACCAGAATTATCTTGCAAAGCGCAAAGACTACAATGCCCGTATGGCGCAGCTGGAAGACCAGAGCGCTGTGCTGAACGGCCGGATCAAAGAGGCCGGTGCCCGGATGCAGCAGCAGAACGCAAAAAAAGGCAAAGCAGAACAGGCGGTATATGATGCCAAGGCCGAAGCCCACGGCGGAAAGGCGGAATACCGCCGCGTACTGGCAAAAGAACGGTTTGGCACGACAGAGGACTTCAGACGAGCCGGATACATTCTGCCGGACGGCCAGATGCTGGACTTTGCCCAGAATGACCGAACCCGAGATACCGATCACCGGGAGATCATGAGCGTGTTCGGTTCGGCAGAGGTGAAAAATGGAACAGAAGCGCTGAACGAATTTCTGCTGGACGGCAATGTGCGCGTGATGGCTGAAGCACCGGGAGTGGATCTCTCGGCAGACACAGCACCCACCACGCAGCAGCTGGAACAGATCTGGCGAATGGTGCAGGAGCTGGGCGGCGAGAAACGGCAGTTCACACTGGACATCTCCACAGCAGATGGTCGGGTGGCAGCCGGCAAGGAATACAGCGGACGTGTGGATGCTGACCGCATAGTGCGGGAGATCCGGGAATATTACCAGACCGGTGAACTGGCACAAGAAAGCGACCTTGCAAAGTTCCGCTATCAGCTGGCAGAGCAGGCCGACCGGGATGCAAAACGGAACGACCAGCAGATGGCAAGCCGCACCATTGCGGACAAGGCTGCAGCACTGGACACCTTGAGCCAGTTCTTTGGGCTGACACGGGGTGTGAAGGTGAGCCGGACGGCCATTGAAGGACTGGCCAGCCGCTGGGCAAAGGCGAACGGCAGTAAGGCGGACCGGGCCAAGCTTGCGAGGGAGACCGAGGTACTGGTGGACTACCTGAAAGCCGACGGTGCGGACATGGAAAAAGCCAATGCGCTGGCCGAAACGCTGGCGGGAGAAATTCTGGACGGGGCAGTTTACCGCAACAGTGAGCTGTGGGACGAATACCCGGAACTGCACAAGCTGGAATATACCGTGAACAGAAGCGGACAGGCAAAGGCAGAACTGGTGAAAGCATACGGCAGCTGGAGCGAAGCAGTGGCCGAAGCGCGCAGGCACGGCGTGACCTTGCGGCAGGCCGAAAGCGTGCGGGACGGCAACCCGGCACAGCAGTACGAAAGCGTGATCAACGACAACCGCGCTGTGGACGGCACCAGCGACGGTGCAAAGGCATTGTGGAAAGCTGCAGCGCAGCAGGCGGGTGTGGATGGTGCAATGAGCATGGAAAGCACCGAGTGGCTGAATGTGCTGATGAACCTGCACGATGCCATCAAGCCTGCGACTATGAGCCGGTTTGCAGACGATGCAGAGTATGAGGATGCAAAGATCGAACTGGCGGGCAGGATCATCGGTGACATTATGGCGACACCGGAGATGACTGACGCGCAGGCTATCTTTGAGGGCATCCAGCGACACAATATGGATGTGGCAAGAGCCGCAGCAGGCAGCAAAGAACGTGCTGCAGAGGTGGCAAAGGAACTGCGCGGCGTACAGAAAGCACAGCAGCGGGAGTTTGGCCGCAGAATGCAGGAAAACCGGCGCACTGCAAACCAGAACGCCGAAGTACAGCAGATGACCGAACTGCAACGGCAGAACGCAAGAGCGGAAAAGCTGCTGGACCAGAACCTTGAAACCTTTGGTGTGGATGTTTCCAATGTGGGCAACCTGAACGAAAAGCTGACAGTGCTGCGGGAAAGCTATGAGCGGGAAATGAAGCAGGAAGTGAAACGCCTGAAGGCCGAGCGGCAGGAAATGCTGGATGAAGCAAAACTGTGGTATCGGGAACGCATGGGAGAACTGCGGGAGGAAAATGCAGATCTGAGTATGCGGCTACGGGAAGAGCAGCGGCGCGCGGACAAGGCAGAATACAGCCTGATCGTGCAGGAAAATGAGATCATGGAATGGGAGGCGGATAACGAACGTAAGCGGGCCGCATGGGAGCAGAAACAGGCGCAGCGGAATGCCCTTGCCATTGAAACAGCCCGACAGCAGCGGGACGAAGATATTGCCGTTGCGAAGGCAGTAGCGGAAAAGCGAGTGCAGCGGGCGCGGGATGCACGGAAGATGGATGAACTGAAACGCAGCATCCGTCAGAACGCGGCACAGCTGAACCAGATGCTGCTGCGGCCCAGCAAGGACAAGTATGTACAGCCGGGGCTGATCGATGCGGCAGCACAGGTGGCAAAGCTGGCGGACATGACCATTCTGAACGAACGGGCCGTGAACCAGCTGACGAGGCTGCAGGACCGGATCCGGCAGAGTGCGGGCAGCGAGAACAGCCCCAACGCCATGACCGAAGAATGGAAGCAGACCGGCATGGATACCCTGATCCAGACGCTGCGGGACGACCTGCAGACGACAAAGGACACAAAGCTGACCAAACTGCACGAGCAGCTGGCCGAGGCAGAAGTTTTACCGGACAGCGAGAAAGCATGGGCACTGCAGGAACGGCTGCGCAAACGCATCAAGGAGACGGAGAACCGCACCTATCTGCCCATGACGGTGGATCAGATGCGGATGCTGAAGGCTATTACCAGCTCGACGCTGCATGTGATCCGCAATGCAAACAAGACGGTGAGTCTTGCAAAGGCTGAAGAAGTGAGCGCAATCGCAGAAGGCGCAGCCAGCGAGGGGAATGCCAGCAAGGGCAACCACCCCGGCGGAAAGCTGGACGGCGTGCACAATCTGCTGACAAAGTATCAGTTGGATATGCTGGGCGCGGAGCGGGTGTTCCGTATGCTGGGCGGCTACGCGAAGAACGGCCAGATGGAAAAGATGGCCCAAATGCTGAACGACGGCCAGTACCGGCAGACGAAGATCACCGTGGAAGGCGAAAAGCTGTTTGCCAACGTGACCGGAAAAGAACACGTGAAGGAAATGCAGAACTTTGCAGGCCCGGGCGCAGACCTTGTGGACGTGGGCCTGACCGATGTGAAGGGAAAGAAAGCCGAACTGACCCATGCACAGCTGTGCAGTTTGTACATGCACCTGCACAACACCGACAGCCTGAACCACCTGATGAACGGCGGACTTGTGATTCCGGATGCAAAGCTGTACAACAAAGGTGACATTGAGCAGGCTTACCAGAAGGGACAGACCGTACATCTGGGAATGCTGACGGATGCGGACGGGACCCCGACAGCGGATAGCATCCTGCAGACGGTGGAAGCGGCCATGACTGACTATGACCGGGCATGGTGCGCGGACATGAAAGAGTTCTTCGACAACTACACCACGAAGCTCATCAACGAGACGAGCCTGCAGCTGGTGGGCTACCAGCGGGCAACCGTGAAAAACTACTATCCCATTGCGGTGGATAAATCGGTGCTGGCGACCCAGATCGACGGCCTGAATCTGGACGCGACCATTGAGGGACGCGGTTTCCTGAAGAACCGCGTGAAGAGCGGACAGCCCGTTTTGCTGGAAGAATGCGCAAATGTGGTGCAGCGCAGCCTGCGGGACACGGCGGCGTATGCGGGCCTGGCCGCGCCCATCCGGGACGTGCAGAAGATCCTGAACAGCGGCGTGGAGACGCGGGAAAGGCTTGCAAACCTGAAGAACGGCATCATCAAGGAACAGTGGGGCAAGGATGCGGTGAGCTACATCGATGACCTGCTGACCGACCTGCAGACTACCCAGCGCAAGCGGCCCAGCACCTTTAACAAAGTACTGGGAAACCTGCGCGGGAACTATGCAGGCGCAGTGCTGACGCTGAACCCGGGCGTTGCCATTGCGCAGGCGGCAAGCCTGCCCACAGCAGCGGCCGTACTGGGCGGCGACACCATGGCGGCAGTGGTACCCTTTGTGAAGAACCTTTCGCCCAAGGCGCGGACAGCGCTGGAAACGGAGATCAAAGAGCACGGAGACGTGCTGCTGGACTGGCGCAAGCGCGGCAGCCAGAACGGCGAGCTTGCCAGCATTGGCAAGCAGGAAACATTGGCGGAAAAGGGCATGGACAAGCTGCCGAACTGGCTGACCGGCTGGATCAACGGGATGGACGAAGTGACGGTAGCAGCCCTGTGGGAAGGCAGCAAGCGATACGTGCAGAACCACACGGCCGAGTTTGAAGGCGCGGAGGTGACAGGCAGCCCGGCCTATTGGGAAGCGGTGAACCGCACCTATCAGAAGGTGATCGAGCAGACACAGCCCAACTACACCGTGATGCAGCGGGCGGGCATTCAGCGCAACCCTAACGAACTGCTGAAGCAGCTGACCATGTTCACCACCCAACGTTTCCAGAACTACGGCATTCTGGCGGATGCCATTGGCGATTACAGGGCACAGGCGGAACGCTACCGGCAGAACCAGAGCGATGAAAACAAAGCGGAATTGCAGCGGGCAAAAACACAGCGAAACCGGGCTGTTGTGAGCCAGGCGGCACAGACGGCGGTGTTTGCGATCATGAAGATTGGCGCAGATTTCCTTTTGCACCGGTGGGACCGGGAGCAGGACGAAAACGGCGATGTGACCGTGAAGAGCATGTGGAAACGGTTTGCAAGCCTGTACACAGAAAGTTTTGCGGGAAACTTTTTGTACGGAAGTGAGTTATACAGTCTGATCGACAATGCTGTGAACGGTAAGGATTACGACGTGCTGAGTGCAGCAAGCATCAGCGTGGTGAATGATCTGGCCGGAGATGTGCAGAAGTTTTTTGCGGAGTTCCGGAAAGACACCAGTGAAATGGACGAAGAACAGCTGCAAAAGCACCACAATAAGCTGATGCAGCGCAGCATGACGCTGCTGGAGGACAGCTTTGAAGTGGCGGGTGTACCCTACGGCAATGGACGGAAGATTGTAGAAGCGGTAAAGGGCTACTATGGTGACCTTGAAAATCTTGCGCACGGAGGACAGTTCAGCTTTAATTCTGTGCCGCAAAGCGCCACCGGCCAGTATGACCGGCTGTACAACGCCTATGCCGGCGGCGACAGCGACGAAGCAAAGGCCGCAGTGGAGAAGCTGAACGCTATGGTGGAAGCGGGAACCATTGCGGAAAACAAAATGTACAGCCAGCTGAAGAGCCGCCTTGTAAAGTACGACGTGCGGGTGCGGCAGGCTGCTGAAGAGCAGAATGCAGGAAACGACCAGAAGCGGTACGAGCTGGAAAACGAGATGATCGAACAGCTGAGCGAAGTGCTGGGCCTGCCGAAGGGAAAGCGCGGGGATGTGGTGGACTGCGTGACCGGCGCGGTGAACCAGCTGGCCGAAACGCAGCTGAAGGGCGACAACGCCAGCGCGACAGATGACCTTGTGGAAGCTGTGGACAGTTGGGACGCAGGTGCTGTGCAGGAAGAATATGACAGGCTGGCGAAGGCGGGCAAGAGCGCGACGACACTTAAAAGCAAGATCACCGAGACGGCAAAGCCGGAATACCTTGCGGGCAGTGATGCAGACCGGCAGCAGATGGAAGAAATGCTGTTGGCGCTCAAGGACGCGGACGGCAAAGAGCTGTACACGGAGAAAAACTTTGCCCAGTGGGTGAAGGAGGCAGAAAAGAAAGCAGAGGAAGGACCGGAACCGGACCCGTATGCGGCAGTGAGGTAAGAAAAGAAAAATCCCCCGGCGCGATGAATTTCACGCCGTGGGATTTGTATATGTGGTTCTTTTGAAATGGAAAAGTTTGAAAAAAGTCCGCAGTGTTATTACGGACGTTTGTGTGATAGGCTGAGAAGGACGGAAGGAGGCAGCGGGATGCGGGTGAAAATTATTCGGAAAAACTTTGGCGGTGTGGAGTTTGGCCCGGAGATGCGGGTGCTGCATCTGGGCGGGCAGAGCAGCGCCAATGTGGAAAGGCTGAAGTTTGAGCTGCCGCAGGAGTGGGCCGGATGTGCCGTGACGCTGCACATCCAGCGGCAGGACGGCACACTGCCGACACCGATCCTGCTGGACGAGGAGCACAGCGCAGCAGTGGGCAAAGAATTTACCGCCAGCCCCTGCGGCAGCTGGATGCTGCTGGCTCTGGGTGAGGACGGATACCGGGCGTTGACCCGACCGGCCCGGTATGACTGCTATGAAACACTGAACACAGACGGCGATGCAGAGATCAGCCCGACGCAGTACGAGCTTTTTGTGGCGCGGGTGCTGGGATATGCGACCGGGGCACAGGAAAGCGCAAAGGAAGCGCGGAACGCGGCCGCAGCAGCAAAGCAGGACGCAGACACTGCAGCGACAGCCGGAGCGAACGCGGCAAGGGCGGCAAAAATGGCACAGGAAGCGGCAGGCAGCGCCCAAGGCGATGCGGAGCGGGCGCAGCGGGCTGCAGATCGTGCCGAGAATTTTGCGCCGCCCGAAGATGGCGCGGTGGTAAGCGTGAACGGCAGGGGCGGCGTTGCGACTCTGACGGCGGAGGATCTTGGTGCGGTGGGAGCGAACAGCGCGGGCTACGTGAAGAGCATTTCGCTGACAGACCGCACCCTGACACTGACCTTCGGCGACGGAAGCACGAAGACCATGCAGACCAAGGACACCACGGCACTGGAAAACATGACCGGCATCCTGCCCGCAGCACATGGCGGCACCGGAAAGAATACCCCGTTGACTGCGGACGACGTGGGTGTGGTGGAAAAGGGAAGCGGTGACTACCTGAAGAGTGCAGAGCTGCAAAACGGAGAACTGGTGCTGACCTTTGGCAGCGGCGACACCGTGCACTACACCCTCCCCGCCGCCACCACCACCACGCTGGGCGGTGTCAAGCTGAGTGACGACTTCACGGCAGATGCAGACGGCACGCTGCATCTGGCGGGCGGTACTGCCCCGGACCCTTACCCCGTGGGCAGCATCTACCAGAGCACCGCACGTACAAGCCCTGCCGCACTGTTCGGCGGTACATGGCAGGAGATTGCGC
>UMLM01010748.1_pt1 | contig 16242 bp, 17 predicted proteins | sample 1966571 | NCBI WGS metagenome assembly UMLM01 (sample SAMEA4836203, study PRJEB28245) | human gut metagenome | biome: gut microbiome; material: fecal sample | place: Denmark | collected 2008 | reverse complement strand
TGCCTGCTGTCGAGCCTGTGCCGGACGGTGAACGCTGCCGTGGTGGTATGCTGCGCCGGCCTGGTGGGCCCGGCGGCCCTGGAGCTGGTGGGAGTGCGCGCGGCAGGCATCCTGTCCCTGGCCCGCCTGTGGACGCCTGTTACCTGCTCCTTGTTCGTCTATTTCATTCCCCTGGCTCTGCTGGTAGTCTGCCCCCTTCTGTGCGTGCGGCGCAGGCCCAGGGTCTGATCTGTATAATCAAAACCTCCGGCTAAGCCGGAGGTTTTGATTCACATGTACCGCACCACAATGCACACCATGGACACCGCCATCACCATGATGGTGGCCGGCGCGCAGTAGCGGCAATACTTGCCCCAGGTGACGGGATGGCCGTTCTTGGCGGCCACGGACGTGCCCACCACATTGGCGGAGGCGCCGATGGGCGTGGCGCTGCCGCCCAGGTCCGTGCCCATGGACAGCGCCCAGGCCAGCACATGCAGGTCCACGCCCTGGGTCTGGGCCATGACCTGGATCACCGGCACCATGGTGGCGGCAAAGGGGATGTTGTCCACAAAGGCACTGGCCACGGCGGACACCCACAGGATGATGGCCACCATCACCACGGCCTTGCCGCCGCTGAGCCTGGCAATGCCGTCTGCCAGCACGGCCAGGCAGCCGGTGCGCTCCAGCCCGGCCACCACCACGAACAGGCCCGTGAAGAACAGCAGGGTCTTGTAGTCCACCCGGGCAAACAGTCCCGCAGCCGCCTTCCGGCCGCTGGTCAGCAGCGTCACCAGGCTCATCAGAGCCGCAGCGATGCATCCGATGGTGGCCACCGTCAGCTCCGTCTGGGCGTGGGTGATCAGCAGGACCACCACCACCAGGAAGGACGCTCCGCAGCCGTAGAACCCCGCCCGGTTGGTCACCGCCGACGCTGCGTCGGGGTACACCACGTCCGCCGGGCGATTTTTCTCGCTCAGGGCCAGGGGCTTCCGGAAGCACAGGAAGAAGTACACCACCGTGAACACCAGACACACCGCCGCGATAACGCCGGTGTTGCCCAGGAAGTCGAAGAAGCTCAGCCCCAGGGAGGTGCCGATGATGATGTTGGGGGGATCGCCGCACATGGTGGCCGAGCCGCCCAGGTTGGCGCAGAAAATCTCCGCCAGGATCATAGGCACCGGGTCAAAATACAGCGTCTTGGCCAGCTCCGCCGTCACGGCGGCCAGGAACAGGATCACGGTGATGCTGTCGATGAACATGGCCAGAAGCGCCGACATCACCATAAAGCAGATCAGCAGCGGCACCGTCCGGTAATGCACCAGCTTCGCGATTTTTAGGCACAGCCACTGGAAAATTCCCGCATGGCCCATGCCCTCCACCATCACCATCATACCGGCAATGAACACAATGGTGGACCAGTTGATGCCGGTATTGGACTCGGACGAGCCCACCCAGAAGCCCTTCTGGATAAAGCAGCTGAGATTCAGCGTCTCCCAGATGGCCCCTCCGTCATGCATGCACAGGCCGAACACCAGTACCAGCACCAGAGCTCCGCTGCCCAGCGTTACCCACTGACGAGGAAACCGATCCCAGATGATGAGGGCAAACATCACAACAAAAATGGCAACCGCCAAAATTTTCTCCATGATAGCTCCTCCCCTTTCTTCAGAAATGATCTTTGAACCGTATGGTATTGTAGCCTCCCCACTCGGGAAAGTCAACCCCAGCGCCTTATACAGTTTCACAAAAATGTCACAAGCAGAAGCCAGTTTTCTGTAAATTGCACGACATTTACATGGAATTAACAACGTATTCACACATTTTAACTTGGGCATTCCGGAGTCTGTACAAGTGCTTCCCACGTGTAAAAAGAGGCTGTCCCGGGCGGGACAGCCTCTCTTTTATTTGACGTAAAACAAGTTTACTTGGCAGCCTTCTGAGCCTTGATGGACTCGATCAGCTCGGGAACGACCTTGAACAGGTCGCCCACGATGCCGTAGTCCGCCACCTCGAAGATGGGAGCGGACTCGTTCTTGTTCACGGCGATGATGCACTCGGAATCCTGCATACCGGCCTTGTGCTGGATGGCGCCGGAGATGCCCAGTGCGATGTAGACCTTGGGATGGACGGTCTTGCCGGTCTGGCCGACCTGGTGGTCAGCGCTGATCCAGCCGGCGTCCACGCAGGCGCGGGAGGAACCCACGACGCCGCCCAGAACCTCGGCCAGCTCCTCGGCCAGCTTGATGCCGCCTTCCACGTCCTTGGAAATGCCGCGGCCCACGGACACGATGAAGTCCGCACCGATCAGGTCCACCAGCTTCTTGGCGGCCTTCACGGTCTCCACCACCTCGGTGTGGATGTCGGAAGCCTCCAGAGCGAAGGCGGGGTGCAGGATCTCCACGTTCTTCTTGCACAGGCGCTTCTTCATAACGCCGGGACGAACGGTGGCCATAGCGGGGCGGAAACGGGGGCAGATGATGGAGGCCATCAGGTGACCGCCGAAAGCGGGACGGGTCATCTTCAGGTCGCGGTCCACGGGATGGGGCTCCCGGTTGATCATCACGGTGCCCAGCTTGTTGATGCGGTCCTCGGGCAGAGTGGAGGCTTCCTTCAGGAAGTTCTTATAGTTGGGCAGGTCGATGTCCAGGTGGGTGCAGTCGGCGCACAGACCGGTGTGCAGACGGGCGGCGCAGCGGGGAGCCAGATCACGGCCGATGTTGGAGGCGCCGAACAGCAGCACCTCGGGCTTGATCTCCTCCACGGCCTCCACGATCACCTTGGTATAGGCGTCGGTGGTGAAGTCCTTCAGCAGGGGGGAGTTGTACACATAAACCTTGTCCGCGCCATACTCGCCCAGCTCAGCGGCGATGCCGTCCACGTTGTCGCCCAGCAGAATGCCGCACAGCTCAACGCCCAGCTCGTCGGCCAGCTTCCGGCCCTCGGAGATCAGTTCAAAGGTGGTGGGCATCATCACGCCCTGACGCTGCTCGCAGAAAACCCATACGTTTTTGAAGGCAGCGGTATCAGCACTATTAAAAGCCATTTTCTTATCTCCTTCCTCAGATGATGTGCTTGGCGGCCAAGATGCCGGCCAGCTTGTCGGTAGTCTCCTTACCGGCGCCCTCGAGCATCATGCCGGCGCCCTTCTGGGGAGGCGTAAAGGAGGTCAGAATGTTGGTGGGAGAACCCGCCAGGCCGATGGTGCTCTTGTCGATCAGGGGATGATCCTTCAGAGTCTCATAGGTCATGGTGACCAGGGGCTTGCTGTAGGCTTCGAAAGCGCCGCCCACGGACAGGTAACGGGGCTGATTCAGCTCCTTGATGCAGGTGATCATGCAGGGGGTCTTGACCTTGACGGTCATATAGCCGTCCTCCAGCATGCGCTTGACGGTCAGGGTGTTGCCGTCCTTCTTGATCTCGCCGGCGTAGGTCACCTGGGGCAGGTGCAGCTTCTCGGCGATCTGGGGACCAACCTGAGCGGTATCGCCGTCGATGGCCTGACGGCCGGCCAGGATGATGTCGTCCTCTTCCACGCCGTAGGTGTCGATACCGGCGGCGATGATCTGGGAGGTGGCGTAGGTGTCGGAGCCGCCGAACTCACGGGCGGTGATCAGGACGCCCTCGTCCACGCCCATGGCCATCAGATCACGCAGCATACCTTCTGCGGGAGGGGGGCCCATGGTGAACGCGATGACCTTGCAGCCCAGCTGGTCCTTCAGGGACAGGGCGGCTTCCACGGCGTTCAGGTCGTCGGGGTTGATGATGGTCTGCATGGAGGCACGATCCAGGGTGCCGTCGGGGTTCACTGCCACCTTACCGGAGGTATCGGGAACCTGCTTCACAGTAACAAGAATTTTCATTTTACCTTTTACCTCCTCAATTACTTAACGCCCAGGTGGCTGGAGATGACCATGCGCTGGACCTCGGAAGTGCCCTCGTAGATCTCGGTGATCTTGGCGTCGCGCATCATGCGCTCCACGGGATACTCACGGGTGTAGCCATAGCCGCCGAACAGCTGCACGGCGCGGCGGGTCACATCGGAAGCGGCCTCGGCAGCAAACAGCTTGGCCATAGCGGCATCCATGGAATAGGGCTCGTGGTTCTGCTTCTTCATGGCAGCAGCGTACACCACGTACTGAGCGGCCTGCATGCGGGTGTGCATATCGGCCAGCTGGAACTGGGTGTTCTGGAACTGGGAGATGCGCTTGCCGAACTGGACGCGCTCCTTGGTATACTTGATGGCTTCCTCAACGGCGCCCTCGCCCAGGCCCAGAGCCTGAGAAGCGATACCGATACGGCCGCCGTCCAGAGTCTTCATGGCGATCTTGAAGCCCTCGCCCTTCTTGCCCAGCATACGATCCTTGGGGATCACGCAGTCCTCGAAGATCAGGTCGCAGGTAGAGCTGCCGCGAATGCCCATCTTCTTCTCGTGCTTGCCCTGAGAGAAGCCCTTATCGGTTTTCTCCACGATGAAAGCGGAGATCTCCTTCATGGAGCGGCCGCGCTTATCGGTGGTCTTACCGGTAACGGCGATAATCACGAAGGTGTCGGCCACGTTGCCGTTGGTGATGAAGCACTTGGAACCGTTGAGGATGTAGTTCTCGCCGGACTCATCCAGCACGGCGGTGGTCTGCTGACCCTGGGCGTCGGTGCCGGCGCCGGGCTCGGTCAGACCGAAAGCACCGATCTTGCGGCCGGAGCACAGGTCAGGCAGATACTTCATCTTCTGCTCCTCGGTGCCGTTCTCAAAAATGGGGGCGGCGCACAGGGAGGTATGAGCAGAGACGATAACGGCAGTGGTGCCGCAGACCTTGGCCAGCTCCTCCACGCACATGGCATAGGACAGGACGTCGCCGCCGGCGCCGCCGTACTCCTTGGGGAAATAAATACCCATCATGCCCAGCTTTGCCATCTTCTCGACGGTTTCCATGGGGAAACGCTCTTCTTCGTCGATCTCAGCGGCCAGAGGCTTTACTTCGTTCTCTGCGAATTCGCGGTACATCTTGCGAACGAGCAGCTGTTCCTTCGTCAGATGGAAATCCATACTCTTTTCTCCTTTACAGATTTACTTTTTGTAGTTGAAGAAGCCCTCGCCGGACTTGATGCCCAACTTGCCGGCACGAACCATCTTCCGGATCAGCACGTTTGCGCGATACTTGCTATCGTGGGTCTCATTATACAGCACGTCCATGATGTTCAGCACGATGTCCCAGCCGATCAGATCGCCCAGGTGCAGGGGGCCCATGGGGTGGTTGCAGCCCAGCTGCATAGCAATATCGATATCTTCCGCAGAGGCAACGCCCTCCTGCAGAACGCAAACGCCCTCGTTGCAATAGGGGATCAGGATCTTGTTGACCACAAAGCCGGGGGCCTCGTTGACCACCACGGGGGTCTTGCCGATCTCGGTGGACAGGGTCTTGATCTTCTCGACCAGCTCGGCGGGGGGGTTGCCGCCGGCAATGACTTCCACCAGCTTCATGGCGGGCACGGGGTTGAAGAAGTGCATGCCGATGAGCTGATGCTTCAGGCCCTGGCCCATCTCGGTGATGGACAGAGAGGAAGTGTTGGAAGCGAAGATGGCATCTTCCTTGCAGATGGCATCCAGGCGGCCCAGCAGTTCCTTCTTGGTGGCCATATTCTCAGCAACGCACTCGATGACCAGGTCGGCATCGGCGGCGGCCTCGAACTCCTCCACCAGGACGCGGCTCATGATATCATCAGCGGCTTCCTGGGTCATCTTGCCGCGGGCGACCTTCTTGTTCAGAGAGGCGGCCAGCTTGTCCTTATGACGCTGAGCGCTGGGGACGCTGGAAGCATACATCAGAGCGGTGTGGCCCTTCGCTGCGAAAACCTGAGCGATACCGCTGCCCATAGTACCTGCACCAAAGATTGCGACTTTCATGATTGTTCCTCCTAAATAAATTTTTATTTAAGTAGCGATTTTAATCATCAGGCCCGGTAAGGAGCCTGTTAATTAACCAAATGGGGTTACTTGTTCTGATAGGGCTCGTGCTTGCGCTTTTCCAGGAAGGCGCCCATGCCCTCCTTCTGGTCCGCCGTCTCGAAGCAGCTGCCAAACAGGCCCTCCTCGATGGCCACGGCCCGGTCAATATCCACCTGCATACCGTCGTTGATGGCCTTCTTGCAGGCGCGGACGGCGATGGGGGCGTTCTTGGCGATGGTCTCGGCCATCTTCTCGGCTGCGGGCATCAGCTCCTCCAGGAGATACACGGCGTTCACCAGGCCGATGCGCAGGGCCTCGTCGGCCTTGATGTTCTTGGCGGTATAAATCAGCTGCTTGGCCATGCCCATGCCCACCAGACGGGCCAGGCGCTGGGTGCCGCCGAAGCCCGGGGTGATGCCCAGGCCCGCTTCCGGCTGGCCGAACACGGCGGTGTCGGCGCACAGGCGGATGTCGCAGCTCATGGACAGCTCACAGCCGCCGCCCAGGGCAAAGCCGTTGACGGCGGCGATGGTGGGGATGGGCAGCGTCTCCAGCTTGCGGAACACGTCGTTGCCCTTCTTGCCGAAGGCCTCGCCCTCGGCCTTGGTCAGGGTGCTCATCTCGCCGATGTCGGCGCCGGCCACGAAGGCCTTCTCGCCGCTGCCGGTGATGACCAGGGCGCGGATCTCGTCGTCCGCCTTCACCTGCTCCACCAGCTGGTCGATGTCCTCCAGCACCTGGGAGTTCAGGGCGTTGAGGGCCTTGGGCCGGTTGATGGTGGCAACGGCAATGTGGCCCTTCTTTTCCAACAGAACATTCGTCATGATCGTTCCTCCTTGCTTCGATCACCCGCCGCAGCGGCGGGCGCGCGACGGGATGCCGCCCATAGCGGTCCCATCATGCGTACTCTTCATACAGCTTGTATTATAGTCCCTCGTCTAAAAATTATCAAGCCCTTGTTTCCCGGCTTTTTCTTTTTCAGGATATTTCACAAAAGAAATGAATTTTCTTTGCACATTTTTCAATATAGGCTGTTCACAATTCGGCCACAAATCCACCCTTCGGCACCAAATAGAGCATTTTTTTCGTTTACAGAACCGTGTATCTTGTGGTATATATATATAATTGGGATTTTGCTTGTCAAAAAGCCTCGCAGAGTTTGCCGCCCGCAGGCGGCAAATAAATTGCAATCCGTTTTTTGCGGCGGCGTGTACGTCGCAAAAAACACTTCTCAGTCTGCAAGTGTGGAATTTGTTCGCCATGGGCGAACAAATTATGCGCGCAGCAGACTGCAAGCCTTTTGTCTTAAAAGGGCAAAGCCCTTTTAAGACAGTCTCTGAAATTTTATTCGCGGCCACGGCCGCACAGGAGGAAATGACCCATGCGCATGAGAAAGAAAAAGAATCTGCTGCCCCGGATGGAAGCCTGCGGCGCCCTGCTGATCGAGGACCCCCGCGCCCTGCGGGGCCGCTGGCGGGAGCTGCTGCCCGGGGCAAAGGAGCTGCGGGTGGAGCTGGGCTGCGGCAAAGGCCGCTTCACCGCGGAAACCGCCGCCGCCGAGCCGGACGTGCTGCTGATCGCCGTGGAGAAAGTCCCCGACGCAATGGTGGTGGCCATGGAGCGGGCCCGGGACGCGGGGCTGCACAACGTGTTCTTTGTGGACGGCGACGCCGCCTGTCTGCCGGACTTCTTCGCCCCCGGCGAGGTGGACCGCATCTATATCAACTTCTGCGATCCCTGGCCCAAAAGCAACCAGAAAAAGCGCCGCCTGACCCACGGCAATTTCCTGCAATTATACCGCCGGGTGCTGCCCATGGGCGGCGAGATCCACTTCAAAAGCGACAACGACAAGCTGTTCGAGTGGTCCCTGGAGGAGATCCCCCAATTCGGCTTCCGGCTGTCCCAGGTCACCCGGGACCTCCACGCCAACGGCCCCGTGGGGGTTATGACGGACTACGAGGCCAAATTCTATCAGCAGGGCGTCACCATCAACCGGTGCGTGGCCATCATGGTCCCCTGGGAGGCCCCTGCACAGCCGGAGGAGTCGGAAGAAGCGTAAGCCCGGAGAGGAGGACCCGCGCATGATCATCGAAAGCCACGCCCACTACAGCCACAAGCGCTTCGACGGCGCCTTCCGCTATCTCACCGGCGAGCTGACGGCCCGGGAGGGACAGCGGGAGGACCTGCTGGACCGTCTGCTGGAGAGCGGCGTTGTCCTTTCCATCGAGCCCGCCATCGACTTTGAGTCCAACCGCCGGACCGCCGCCCTGTACCGGCAGCATCCGGACTTCATCCGCCTGGCGGTGGGCGTGCACCCCACCCGGACCCATCAGGCCCCTTGGCGGCAGCGCAGGCAGCTGGAGGTCTGGGCCCGGGAGCCCGGCGTGGCGGCCATCGGCGAGACCGGGCTGGACTATCACTTGCCCCGGAAGCACCGGCTGACCCAGCTGCTGTGGTTCCGGTATCAGCTGGGCCTGGCCCGGCGGCTGGGACTGCCCCTGGTGCTGCACATCCGCATGGCGGACCGGGACGCCCTGGCCATGCTGCGGCGCAGGCGGCGTCAGCTGCCCGGCGGGGTGGTCCACTGCTTCCAGGGGGACTGGGACACGGCCCGGGCCTATCTGGACCTGGGGTTCTGTCTGGGCATCGGCGGGGCGCTGCTGCGCCGGGAATCGGAGACCCTGCGGGACGCGGTGGCCCGCGCTCCCCTGGACCGGCTGCTGGTGGAGACCGACAGCCCCTATGTGCTGCCGGACGTACCCTGGACGGGCAGCAAAAAATCCCTGAGCCGGGTGCGCAACTCCTCCCTGCTGCTGCCGCGCGTCGTGGAGGAGATCGCCCGGCTGAAGCATCTGCCGCCGGAAACTGCGGAGGCGGCCATACTGGAAAATACCCGGCGGGTGTTCCACCTGTCCGGAACGGAGAACGGAGGATAACCATGCAGTACGATTTCGATACCATTCTGGACCGGCGGGGCCGGGACGCCCTGGCCCTGGACATGATCCCCTATGACGGGGTGGAGCCCAAGGAGGGCTTTTCCCGGATCCCCATGTGGGTGGCGGACATGAGCTTCCCCACCGCGCCGCCGGTGCTGGAGGCCATCCGGGCCCGGCTGGACCACCCGAATTTCGGGTATTTTCAGCTGAGCGGCGCCTACTTTGACAGCATCATCCGCTGGCAGCAGGCGCGGCACGGGGTATCCGGCCTGGAGCGGCGGCACATCGGGTATGAAAACGGGATCCTGGGCGGCGTCAGCTCCGTGGTCCAGGCCCTGACCTGCCCCGGCGAGCCGATTCTGGTCCACAGCCCCACCTATGTGGGCTTCACCCACACCCTGGAGCGGCTGGGCCGTCCCATCATCCACACGCCTCTGACGCAGGACGCGGAGGGCATCTGGCGCATGGACTATGCGGACATGGACCGGAAGCTGAAGGAAAGCGACATCCACGTGGCCATCCTGTGCTCCCCTCACAACCCCTGCGGCCGGGTATGGGAGCGCTGGGAGCTGGAAAAGGCCATGGAGGTGTACGCCGCCAACGACTGCACCGTCATTTCCGATGAGATCTGGTCCGATCTCATTATGCCGGGATACACCCACATCCCCACCCAGTCCGTCTCCCGGGATGCCCGGGAGCGCACCGTGGCCTTCTATGCCCCCACCAAGACCTTCAGCCTGGCGGGGCTGATCGGCTCTTACCACATCATCTATAATGACCGGCTTCGCTGCCGGGTCCAGCGGCAGGGAAACCTGTCCGGCTACAACGACTGCAACGTGCTGTCCATGCACGCCCTCACCGGGGCCTACAGCCACGCGGGCATGGAATGGGTGGACCAGCTGTGCGCCGTGCTGGACAAGAACCTGCGGTACATCCGGGACTTTATGGAAAGCCGGTTCCCCGGCGTCACCATGATGCTGCCCCAGGGGACGTATATGCTGTTCGTCAACTGCGGGGCCTGGTGCCGCAGCCACGGCATCACGCCGGATGATCTCCGCCGCCGGGGCGTGGAGCATGGCGTCATCTGGCAGAGCGGCGCGGGCTTCGGCGACGGCGACTGCATCCGCATCAACGCCGCCCTGCCCCATGCCCTGGTGCGGGAGGCCATGGACCGGCTGGAAAAATACGTCTTTGTGGGCTGAGCCGCGCCTGCGGCACGGCCCGGCAATGACCACATAAAAAGTAGGGGAGAGATTTCCAACGAAGTCTCTCCCCTGCCCTGCTTTTATTTCCGCTTTTTCTTGCTGAGCTTGCGCATGGCCCGGCGCTGGGCCGCTTCCTGCTCGTCCTTCTCCGCCTGCTCCACCAGGTCCTGGTATTTCTCCGGATGGCGGGCCCAGTCGATGCGGTAATAGGTCAGACCAATCAGCAGCAGCGCCCCCACGATGATGATGCCGTAAAACAGAATTTTTTCAAATGACATGACAGCCCCTCCTTATTACGGTAAAGTATACAGGAAATTGCCGCCAATGGCAAGTTTTTTCGCCAGACAGGCGGAGAAAAAATCTGCGATTTTGGTTGTTTTTGCCGAAAGAGGGTTGTATAATAAGTCTGTTCCCGGGAAATGGGGGCAAAACGGAAAAGTAAAATAGGAGGAACGGATATGTTCACGAATTTCAAAGAACTGGAAGCCTATGTCCTGTCTCATAAAAACAAAAAGCGCATCGTCCTGGCCAACGCCCATGACGAGCCCGCCCTCAGTGCCGTGGTCAACGCCCATCGCCGGGGCGTGGTGGACGGCACCCTGCTGGGTAGGAAGGACGAGATCCTGGCCCTGCTGCGGGAGATGAACGAGGACCCCGCCGAGTATGAGATCGTCGACTTCGACGGCCCGGAGCTGGATGCCGCCAAGGCCGCCGTGCAGCTGGTGCGGGAGGGCAAGGCCGACATCCCCATGAAGGGCATTCTCCAGACCTCCAGCTTTGCCAAGGCCATTCTGAACCGGGAAACCGGTCTGATCCCCGCCAGCGGCCGCCGTCTGGTGAGCCAGTGCGGCATTTTCGAGTATGAGGGCCGCTTTATGATGATCACCGACGCCGCCATCAACATCGCCCCCGACGTGGACACCCAGATCGGCATTGTGGAGAACGCCCTGCCTGTGGCCAACGCCCTGGGGGTGGAGCTTCCCAAGGTGGCAGTGCTGTCCGCCGTGGAGAACGTCACCGAGAAGATGCCCTCCACCGTGTCCGCCGCCGAGATCGCCAAGCGCGGCATCCCCGGCTGCGTGGTGTCCGGCCCCCTGGCGCTGGACGGTGCCATCTCCATGGAGTCCGTCAAGCACAAGGGCATTCACGACCCCGTGGCGGGCCAGGCGGACATTCTGCTGGTGCCGTTTATCGAGATCGGCAACGTGCTGTACAAGTCCATCACCTATATCGCCGGAAAGACCATGGCCAGCACCATCTGCGGCGCCTCCTGCCCGGTGATCATCACCAGCCGGGCCGACACGCCGGACAGCAAGTATTACTCCATCCTGCTGGCGGTCCTGCGCTGCCTGAAGGCATAAAGCTTCATGCACTGTGCGGCGCACCGCGAAAACAGGCAAACTCTTCTGTGCATGAAGTTTTGTGCATCATTCCCGGTTGCCCCGAAGGGGCGAGGGAATGGCACATTCTATGTTTTGCTATGCTTTTGCATAGCAAAACATAAACAATCTGACAAAAGCGGGGCTTCGGCCCCGCTTTTGCCGGAACAGGCAGAAAAAAGCCCTGTGCCTTGCGGCACAGGGCTCATCTTGTTTGTCCGAGCTTAGATCGCGCGGGTAACTTTACCGGAACGCAGACACCGGGTACAAACGTACACATGGCGAGGCGTACCATTGATCATAGCCTTCACGCGCTTGACATTGGGCTTCCAGGGACGATTGGAGCGTCTGTGGGAGTGGGAAACCTTGATACCGAAGGTCACGCCCTTATCGCAGAACTCGCACTTTGCCATCCGTTGCACCTCCTTGCTGTGAGAAACTCGCTTGCCTACATCGCAAGCAATAGGTATCTTAGCAGATTGCGGCGCAAAATGCAAGCATTATTTGACAAAAATCTGAAAAAAATCTGTCAGGCCGCAATACATTCTCAGCCAAGCGAGTAAAAGCTGAAATACGCCCCCTCGGCGGCGTCTCACAGCTTGGGCACAATAGCCAAGAGATGCCGTCTCATTTTGTGACATATTACGATTCTTCTTAAATTGCAAAAATGTGGTTGCAAAACAGCCCAGGACATAGTGGCAAGTGTCTCATGGGTGATGAGCGCCGCAGCCCCGGCTCGTTCAGGGCTGATAAATCCGGCCGGTCTGCCCGGGCCGGAAATACAGGAAGAACCGCTGTTGGCGGGATATGTCACTTTTTGTATTGACTTTTGCCATATATCCTTTATAATAGAGTCGACAGGACACCCGTCTTTTTCGCCGGAAAAGGCGGGTTGTTCGCTGAAAAACGACAGCCGCAGCGTTTCATTTTTCCCTTGCGGCAGAATGGAGATTTTGTTATGTCCACTTATTCCATGACCGTGGCCGGGCTTCAGCGGGAGCTGCCCATCTGCAAGGTCACAGACGATCTGTATATCGGCGCATTCATCTGTTTCGGCGACGCGGAGCTGACCGAGGCCTGCGGCCGGGAGCTGCTGAAGCTGCTGGAGCCGGGCAGCTATGACTATCTGTTCACCGCAGAGGCCAAGAGCATCCCCCTGATCCACGAAATGGCCCGCCAGTCCGGGGCCAAGAAGTACTTCATCGCCCGGAAGGGTCCCAAGGCCTATATGCCCGACCCCATCCATGTGGAGGATCAGTCCATCACCACCGCTGGCACCCAGAAGCTGTATCTGGGCCGGGATGACGCGGACCTGATCCGGGGCAAGCGCATCGTCCTGATGGACGACGTGATCTCCACCGGCGGCAGCCTGAAGGCCATGGAGGACCTGGTGGCCCTGGCCGGAGGCACCGTAGTGGCACGCATCGCTGTTCTGGCCGAGGGCGACGCCGCCAAGCGCCATGACATCAGGTTCCTGGCTCCCCTGCCCCTGTTCAATCCGGACGGTTCCGTGAAATAAGACATCTGCTTCCAAAAAAGGCAGCCGATCCTGCGATCGGCTGCCTTTTGTTACTCTTTTTCGGCTCAGTCCTGCTGCCAGTTGTGCCACACGTTCTGGACGTCCTCGTTGTCCTCCAGCATATCAATGAGCTTGTTCATGCTCTTGACGTCGTCCTCGCCGGTCATGGTGACGTAGTTCTGGGGCACCATCTCGATCTCGGCGCTTTCAAAGGTGTAGCCCTTGTCCTCCAGGGCCTTGACCACGTCGTTGAAGCTGTCGGGATCGGTGGTGATCTCGAACACGGGGCCGTCGGGGGAGAAATCCTCGGCGCCGGCGTCCAGCGCGTCCATCATGACGGTGTCCTCGTCCAGCTCGCCGTCCTCGTTGTCGATGACGATAACGCCCTTGCGGTCGAAGGACCAGGACACGCAGCCCTGGGCGCCCATGCCCTTGCCGTACTTATCGAAATAGTGCCGGATCTCGGGGGCGGTGCGCTGGCGGTTGTCGGTCAGGGCCTCCACGATGACGGCCACGCCGCAGGGGCCGTAGCCCTCGTAGGTGACGGACTCGTAGTTATCGGTGTTGCCGGAGCCCAGCGCCTTGTCGATGGTGCGCTTGATGTTGTCGTTGGGCATGTTGGCCGCCTTGGCCTTGGCCACCACGGTGGCCAGACGGGAGTTATTGGCGGGGTCGCCGCTGCCGCCCTGCTTGACGGCCACGATGATCTCCTTGGCGATTTTGGTAAAGGTGGCGGAGCGCTTGGCGTCGGCCGCGCCCTTGGTCTTCTGAATATTGTGCCACTTGGAATGTCCGGACATGTGATTACTCTCCTTCGATCATATAGTATTGCACGGCGTCCCGGTGGACCGCCGATTTTGAGACGCAGATGGCGGGAAAGGCTTTTTGCAGGCGGCGCACCACCTCGGGGCACACCACGTCCTCCGTGGGAAAGTGCCCTGCGTCGATGAGGTTCAGGCCCCGGGTATCCAAAAAGTCGTTGTAGCGCAGGTCGCTGGTGACAAAGGTATCGCAGCCCTGGGCCAGCGCCTGGGGGATGTATTCGCCGCAGGCCCCGCCGCCTACGGCCACCCGGTGCACAGGCCGCCCGCCGTCGCGGTAGCGCAGGCCCCTGCAACCTAATGATTTTACCACATCATGCAGGAACTGTTCAAGGGGTATTTCGCAGGAAAGTGTGCCGATGCGGCCAATTTTTTGCTCGTTCAGGGGAATGGTGCCCGAAAGGCCCAGCTTTTGGGCCAGACAGTCGTTGACGCCGCCCTCCGCCGCGTCCAGATTCGTATGCATGCAGATGACGGACAGGTCCTGCCGCACCAGGTACGTCAGAAGCCCCCCCAGACGGGTGTCATCCCGGAGGGTCTGCATCTCCCGCTCGTGCCAGCGGACGTTCATCACCGGGTGATGGGCCACGATCAGGTCCGCCCCCTGCTCTGCTGCCTCCGCCGCCACGGCGGGGGTTACGTCCAGGGCTGCCAGCACCCGGCGGACCTCCCGGTCCCCCCGGCCCACCAGCAGGCCCACATTGTCCCAGCTCTCCGCCGTTTCCCGGGGAGCCCAGGCATACAGAAAGGTTTCGATGTCCCGTACCGTGGTCATTTCAGCGCCTCCTTCTTCTTTTCCAGGGCGGCGATCAACTGCGGCAGGGTCCCGCAGTCCGCCCCTTCCCTGCTGTGCCGCAGGCCGTCCAGTCGGCGGCGCAGATGGTGCAGCTGTGCCTCCAGATAATCGCCGTACAGCGGGTCCCCCTCCAGATGCAGGCCGCCGTACAGTCGGGCCTCGTCCGGGGTAAAGGGCTCCCCTGCCGTCATTTGCAGCACCACATAGAGCTTCCCCTTGTCCCACACCAGCCGCTCGTCCCGGCAGACATAGCCGTTTTCCGAAATCCAGCGGCGCAGCAGCTCCACCTTGGTCTGGGGCTGCAGCAGCAGGGTGCAGCCGGAGGTCCGGGGCCAGGGGCTATCCGTCAGGATCTGTATGATCGTCTCGCCGCCCATACCGGCTATGACCACCGTGTCCGCCTCATGGGGGGCAATGCCCCGCAGACCGTCGCACAGGCGCAGGTCCAGGGCCGCGCCGTATTCCTCCGCCGTGCGGCGGGCGTGGGCCAGAGGCTCCGGCCCGATGTCGGCGGCGATGGCGGAGGCAATACGCCCCTGTTGCATAAGCCACACCGGAAGATATCCGTGGTCCGTGCCGATATCCGCCAGTCTGGCCCCCTGGGGGACCATATCCGCCAGCAGCCGCAGCCGGGGCTGCAATTGTAAGTGTTTCATAGGCTCTCCTGATAACACAGATAAACGCATACGGACGGGCCGTATGCGTTCCTGTTTGCATATGACGGTTACTGGGCGCTCTTGTTGGCCTCCTCGTTGACCAGGGCCAGCAGCTTGTCCACGTCGATGCCGTGAACGGCGCAGGCTTCCTCCACGGTCTCGCCGCGGGAGGAGGGGCAGCCCAGGCAGTGCATGCCGATGGACAGGAAGATGGGAGCGGTCTGGGGCGCGACATCCAGGATATCACCGATGATGGTGTCCTTGGTGATCTCGATCATAGTAAAATACCTCCGTTGTTGAATTTACTGCCTATAGTATACCCCAACCGTGCCGCCGTTTCAACAAAAACTTTCACAAATTCCGAAAATTACCTGTTCAGCGGCGGGCGCAGCTGGTATACTGTTATCAAAACCGGAAAGGAAGGCGGAACCATGGGGGACAAGAAGCTGAAACTGCTGTATCTGGCAAAATACCTGGAGGAGGAGACGGACCAGGAGCACCCGGCAGGGATGCCGGAGCTTCTGGCCTATCTGACCGCCAACGGAATCTCCGCCGAGCGCAAGAGCGTCTATGACGACCTGCGGCTGCTGGAGTCCTTCGGCATGGACGTAGAGACCGTCAAGGGGCGGCAGTTCGGCTATTACCTGGGGGAGCGGACCTTCCAGCTGCCGGAGGTGAAGCTGCTGGTGGATGCCGTTCAGGCGGCCCCCTTCCTGACGCAGAAAAAGAGCATGGAGCTCATCGGCAAGCTGGAGCAGCTCACCAGCCGCCCCATGGCCCGGCAGCTGCGGCGGCAGGTGTACGTCCTGGGCCGTCCCCGGACCACCAACGAGACCCTGTACTACGCCGTGGACGGCATCCACACCGCCATCAGCCGGGACCGACAGGTGTCCTTCCGTTACTTCGACTGGACGGCGGAGGGGCAGCGGGCCTTCCGCCGGGATGGGGCTGCCTACGTCACGGACCCGGTGGCCCTGTGCGTGGACCGGTACTATTACCTGGTG
>UMLM01031595.1_pt1 | contig 16380 bp, 24 predicted proteins | sample 1966571 | NCBI WGS metagenome assembly UMLM01 (sample SAMEA4836203, study PRJEB28245) | human gut metagenome | biome: gut microbiome; material: fecal sample | place: Denmark | collected 2008 | reverse complement strand
CCCGCCATAGTAGTCCAGTCGAAGGTTCCGTCCGCATTGACGCTGTCGGCGATCCTGAACCCACCTCCCTTGAGCTGGAACGCCCTCGCTGGGGTCGTAGTAGGCTTTAGATTCGCATCGAGCGGCACCGAAGAGTAGATCGTGCCTTCCTCGAAGCTCTCGTACTTGTAAACGCCGCCCTCCTCGAACCTCTCGTTGAAATTCGCGACCATCTGCTCGAGGTAGCTCGGGGCCTGGAACGCAGCCACGTCCCACGCGCTCGAACGGTTGTTCAGACTTCGCAAGCTCGAAGACTGAGAAGCCCACATGTCCGCGAAGTCCTCCGATATGTTGCCTATGGTGAGCGAGACGAGCGCGTTGTCGTCAATCAGATTGCGCACTGTCTGCATCACTCGGCCCTTAACCCTGACGTCGAACCCCTCGGCAGAGTCGATGATCGCCACGGGGTCGCCCAGCTGAGAGTCCGCGAAGTCGTATCCAGCCTCCTTAAAGTCGATTACATCGGCTTTGTAGGAAACAACCGGCTCGATCAGCGCGTCGAGCGCGTCGATCGCCAGCGCCGCCAGCTCGTCTTTGTCCTCGCAGTCGTTAAATTCCACCTGTGCGAACACGTGTGCCTTTCCGCCAGACGCACCGGGACGCCCCCACAGCTCGCGCGCACGGTCGTTTTGCACGTACTCCGCGTTTGCCACGTGGTAGGTGCCAGCATCGTTCTCAGCGATCGGCCCGACCTCCTCCATTGTCAGCCTGCGACCGTAGCCGTCCCCGACCTGCTCGCCCTTTCCGTAGGCATACAGCGCCGTATACACCTCCGAAGAGTCGAACGTGCGTTTGATGCCCGCCATGTTGTGGCCGTACACGAAGCGCTTGCCCCGGTCTGTGCCGCGACGCGTCACATTGACCTTGCGGGCAGTCACCCCGGTACCGGCTACCTCGATCGTGGTAGACATCTCGCCGCCCCAGGCGTCCACAACGTCCTTGACGCACTCGCGGCACGTCTTGTGGTAAAACGTCATGCTCTTTGTTCCGGGCATTGTGACGCTTCCAACCTGCCATCTCGTGACGTTCGACCGGTTACCAGACTCCGTGAGCACTGCCAGCAGGACCTCGGCGCAAGTCTTGTTCGTCGGCCTCTTGTCGACGATGTAGTCCCCGAAAAGCTCAGATATCGAGTTTTCGCACTCTGCCTGCCAGTAAACGCCCCGATCATCGTCCTCTCCGGACTCAACCAGCACGGCCACGTGCTCGTGCCACACCCCCAGCGCGTCGCACCAGACGACCCGGTCACCCTTGTCGATCCGCTGCGAAGCCGTGAGCGTCACGACGTCCTCGCCGTTGATAGATTCCTTCCACTCTGCAGCCGTGATCCCCACGAGCTGCCCTAGGTTATGACCCCATCGGTCGAAGCGTACAAACCTTACAGCCATCGATCCTCCCATGTCATAGTCGAACTCCCATTCGTTGTGCTCAAGTGCGCCTCACCCGGCGGAAGATCGAAATAGTCCGAAGCCAGAGTCACGTACCCGTCTGCCGCCGCACCGTCGATCGTGCAACGCTGCGCCCTCATGTCTATGCGCAGGCGGCGCGACCCGTTGAAAGCAGCCTCGACCCGGACGAACCTACCAGTATTAACGTTCGTGACCTGCCATGCTGACCCCGAAGCGGGCACCACTTCCAGCACACCGCGGGCTGGGTAGGTCCCGCCCACGCGGAAACGGCCCTCAGAACCGAACGTGGCGCGCCTCCTCCGACCGTATGCGACTGGGTCTGGGCAGGTGAACGTAAGCTCGCACCCTCCATGCCTCCAAAGGCTATCTAACGCGCTATCGTCGCTCAGAACTGCCATATACGAACGCTCAGGGTCACCGTCTAGAACCAGACGTTTCGGCTCGTCAGAGAGCAACACGGCGGCCAACTCGCGAATATTACCGGCTCTATCGGCCGTCGGCCTCATGAGCACCTTCATCTTGATCGTGCGCGGACCAATCTTCCGCCCGATGTACCGTGCCCCGTCCATCCCGGGCACCTCCTGCACGACCGCCTCGATGGGCGGGAGCAGCGAATCAACCGCCCCCGCCGCGATGAGGTAGTCGCCCAAATCGACTCCACCGAATATCATGCCAGCCCCAACCCCCTTCGCCTCTCTTGCAGCTTGCGCCCGATGCGCTCCAACAGCTTGTCGTCGTCTGCCTCGCTGCCGGAGTGCTCGAAGTGCTCTATCACGATAGACACATTGCCGGACGACGCGCCGTAGGAAGTCGCAGGCGTCGCGGAGCCTCTAATGCGGCCCTCGACGTCGAACGTCCCGCCTATGTCTGCGGTCTTGTCGTCCAAAAACTCCTCAACCTCGCCCCATCCCCTCTCAAGCCCACCCAGCAACCCGTCCATGATGAGCGTGCCGTTCTTGGTGAGCAGCTTCCTGTCGACGTTCTCGGGCCCCTTGATCTTCGGGATCATGGAGGTGATGTTGCCGAACCAGCTCTTAACGTTCCCCCAGATGCTTTTCAGGCCGTCCCACAACGAGTTGAGAATGTCCTTGCCGATTTGAAAAAGGTCGATGCTGCCAAGACTGTCCATGATGGTGGACCCAATCTCCGGCAGCCTTGAGATCAACTCGCCGATGAATGTCGGGAACGCAGTAAGCAGCGAAATGAACAGCTGCAACCCTGCTTCTATCAAAGTCGGGATGTTCTCGATCAGCGTCGTCACGATGGTCGAGATGATCGTCGGCAGGTTTTCAACGAGGGCCGAGATGAACTGCGGCAGAGCCGTGATGATGCCCGTAAAAAGCTGCAATGCCCCTTGGATGATCTCGTCCAGGTGCTCAAGCAAGGTGGTGATGATCGTCGTGATGATGCTCGGCAGCACCGGGACCAGCTGCTCGATGAGAAGCGGTATAGCCGTCACAAGGCCCAGGAACAGCGTCAGCGCCGCCTCGACAAGAACCGGTATGTTTTCCGTCAGGAACGTTACCAGGGTCTCGATGATCGTCGGCAGAGCATCCACGAGTGCCTGAATCGCCGTCGGAAGCACCTGCACTATCGCCGTGATGATGGTTGAGACCATGCCGACGAAAGTCTCGATCATCCCAGGCAGCTGCTCTCCAATCAGCGCGATAATCCCAGGCAGGCTCTCCATTATCGCCGTGGACAACGAGCTGATAATCTCCTGCACCCTCGGAACGATGTTACCTGCCGCCGTGGTCACGGTCTCAACCAGCTGCCCGGTCAGCTCGCCGACGTTAGCCGTATCGTCTCCAAGGCCGGTCAGCCAGTTTTCCCATGCCGCCCTCATGGCCGTGACGGAACCCTCGATGGTTGTCGCGGCCTCGTTTGCCGTGGTCCCAGCGATGTTCATCTCTTCCTGGATCGTCTGAATGGCCGTGACAACATCCGCGAACGACTCGATGGACAGGTCTGCCATCTCGCCGTTTGCCTCGCGCACGCGGTTGGCGTCGGCGATCAGGCGCTCCATCTCATCTTTGGTGCCGCCATAGCCCAACTTGAGGTTGTCGAGCATCGTGTAATTCTGCTTGGCAAACCCCTGATAGGCGTTTTGCACATCCTCCATGTTCGAGCCGTACACGTTGACGTTGTCCGCCATGGCACGAATCGCAACGTCGGCCTGCTTAGCCGCCGCCTCCGTGTCGCCTCCCATGGACTGCACCAGCGCCGCCGAGAACGACGTAGCCTGCTCCATGTATTGGTTCGCGCTCAGTCCGGCAGTCTTATAGGCCTCCTGGGCGTTCTTTAGCACAGCGTCCGACGCCTCGCCGAAGATCTTATCGACGCCGCCCGCAAGCTGCTCATAGCTTGCGTATGCGTCCAACGCGCCCTTGCCGATGGCCGCCACGCCTGCCCCCACGGCAACAGTGCCCGCAGCAATCGCGGCTGCCCCGGCCTTCGCAGCACCAGACAGGCCGCTTTTTATCTTTGACGCCGCAGCCTCTACCTTGCTGCTTGCCTCGTCGTTGGCAGTGATGCTGACTACGAGATCAAGTAGGTTCATTAGCTCCTCACCTCCAAACCAGCTCCTTTTACTATTCCGTCGATGACCTCGTTTGGGTCAATGTCTGGCTTTTTGCCCCTGCCGACCATGTCCGCCCAGCTCTCGCCTACGCACCTGCCCTGAGCCTGCAAGCGCATCGACTCCGTTACGTACACGCGGAATGCGTACTCCTCCCGCTCCCTAGCAAAACGGCCCTCGGTGTACGCGCGAAACGATCGCACGTTCCGAGGGCCGCGATATTCGCCCAGGCAAACGGCCAGGGTCTTTCGCCCGTCCAGGCTCAGCCGAAAAAACTCAAAAGCTCTTCGTCGGTCAGGATCTCGTAGACATCTCCGAAGAGCTTTGCCATGGTCAGTTCCCGCTCGTACTCCTCGGTGGTGACGCCGTTCACAGCCGCGAGCACCGCCACCAAATCTGCCTTGTGCTTGCGGATGATTATCGGCACGACGGACTTCGCGGCGTCGAGCGGCTTCTTGCCCTTGCACGACCCGATGGCCGTCTGAACGCCGCTGTCCTCGGCGATGTTGGCAATAGGCACGACGATCTCGCCGATGACGTCGAACACCCGCTCGCCCTTGATCTCGGAAAGCCTCACTAATCCCCCTTACTCCGAAGCTCCGGTAGCGGGAGCCACATAGTACAGCTCGAACGGCACTGTGTCCTGCAAGTCGATGGAATAGTGACCGGTGAACTCGAAGGCGAACTGAGCTTTGCCCTTGTCGGTGCTCTGCAACGAGAAACCTCCGGTGCTCAGTGCGTTGATGAGCCTGATCGCACAATAGCCGCCGTCGCTCAAGTCGCCAACGAACCAGATGTCGTCGAAGTCGGTCTGCTTTACTACGTTTCTCGGGACGACCTTGCCTCCGTTCTCGTCCGCAAGGCCCACCAGCTTTTTAGCCGTCTTGCTGTCTGTGGTGACAAGCGTCCCGGAGAGCAGGCATTCCCACGCGTCGAGCTGCTTAAGCTCCATGGTGTTCTTCGGGCAGTTGTCTATATCCTCGCCGAAGTCCGTGAAGCTCGGCGTGGCCGTGAACGACACGCCGCCGGTGGTCGCGCCGAGGATGTTGTCCTCTACATACGTCTTGCCACTCGGGTCGAAGTCCGTGAGCACCATCCCGGCATTGATCGCCAGTCTCTCGAAGGTGTTCACGGGGATTTTGGAAAAACTCATGCTAATCCTCCGTAAGGTACTCGACGCTCAAATTTATGTAGCGCCTCTTGATTGCATTGTCGTCCCCCTCGCCGTCCACGGACTGCGAGAACGGAACTCCCCTCTTGATCCAGACGCTACCGCCTTCGCACAGGAGGAACACTCCCTTCCTTCCGACGCGCTCTGAAATCTCCTGCGCCTTGGCGTTCGGAAGCGCCTCGGACTCAGTGAGGTACCAAAGGTTTACCACGACGGACTGCTCGCCATCTCCGAAAGCACCTGTGCTCAGCTCGTAGGTCAGATATGGCATCTCGGCGTCTGCTGGTACGGCGGTAGCCGCATATGCTGGCACGCCGAACCCGCTCAGGAACTCGTAGATCGCACCAGCCTTTGTGGTCATAGGTGGTACTCCTCTGCCTGAACCTGCTGAAACGAGAACGATGCAACTTCCGGCGTCTGAACATCGTCGGAATTTGATAGCACGCGGAACGCCTGGCCGTCGCTGTCGCGCTTGAATACGTCGTGGAACTCAAGCCTGTATGCCTTGTCGACCGTGACCGTGTACTTGGTGCTCACCGCATCCTTTGATGCCATGCGGGCGGGGGAGGAATTGTCAAGCACGATGGCGGCTGAGAAGCTCATTCCCTCAAGCCATGAATCCATCCAACCGCCCTCGCCGTCCGGAACCCTATGGCGCTCCATGAGCGTGCACGGCTCCTTGAACTTCTCGATGAGGCTCAAAGCTTCCTCCAAGCGTTGAGGCGCGCCCTGAACTGGTCTTTCCAGGAGTACGAGCCACCGTCTGATCCTCCGCCGTCCTTTAAGCTGTACGAGTAACCGCCGAAGCTCTCAGACTTGTACGGGCTTGCGATTGCCTGCGCGTTCGCCTCGCACCATTCGGCAATGTCGTCGGCGAGCACCTTTACCGCCATTGGAACGGCGAGCGGGGCGATGTATCCCGTGAACACCTCGTCTTGCAGAACGTCGGAATTGTCCCCGAAAAGGTGCAAGCCGTCGTTGAACACCGACCCTTGCACCCAATAGTACTGACCATCCGCCAGGAACGTTATTCCGGCGTCCCCGTCGTGGATTCTGTACTCCCGATAGCGTCGCGACTGCTCGAACCGGTTGTTCAAGTGGTTCATGACCTCTTCGAGCGTCGCCGTCCTATCCGACCTGGTGTCAGGCATCCGCGCCCCCCTCTATGACCTCGATGATCTCGGCCTTTCTCATCGCACTCGTGACGCCCGTGACCCCGTAGCTTCGGGCTAGGTCAAGCAATCTGGCCTTGCTCATGCTCCTGAGGTCGGGCGAAGGCGTGTCATCGAGTGCTTCTATTCCCCCGAGCCACCGGTGGATGCGGCAGCGGTGATGGTTGCAACGACGATGCCGTCGATGCGCTCGGCAAAGATCTTGACGCCGCTAATCACCGTGTCAAACGCCGTCAGGTTGGTGTAGTCGGCCTCCTCGTGGATGCCGATGTAGCCGGTCGAGTCGGAAGTGAAGCTAAACGCCTGGTCGAGGTCTGCGCCGTTGACTGGCACGTAATACACGACGATGTTGTCCTGCGCAGTCGCGTAGATCTTGCCCTTAGGCACAGAGGCGTTCATGAACACCGTGCCGAGGCCCAGGAAACCCTCGATGTAGCTCATACCGAACGCTGTCTGCGTGGTAACCACGGCACCGCCGAGGTAGTCTGCCACGTCCTCGGGATGCATGAAGAACACGGTCGAAGAGTCGGTGTCCTCGAAAAGCACCTGGAGCTTGCCCCACGCAGCCGCAGCGGCCTTCTGCAAGCCCACTCCGGTTGCCGTGCCGGTGCCGGTCGCCATGAAGGTGAACATATCGGACTTGATGCCCTTCTGCACGTCAGAGAGCATCTTTTCCGTGGTCATCTGCACGGCCTGGTCGTAACCGGCATCAACGATCGCCTCGGCGCTGGTCGCCTTGCGCCACTTTTTGATCGTGATCTCGCCGTAGCTCACCGGCTCGGTCTTGTACTTGCTCAGGGGGATGGTGTCGCCCTCCGCAACCGTGCCGCTCTCGAGGGTGCCGCTCGCCTTGTACGCCTTGAGCGCCGCCCCCGCCTGCTTGGGGATCTTGCGCGTGACGCCGAGCGCCTGCAGGAACGAGCGCATGTTGTCGCTGAATCGCTCCACGAAGTCCACCTCGCGGACTCGCTTGAGGTCAGCCGCCTTGATAAGATTGGTCTCTGCCGCCATGTCAACCACTCCTTACTTTTATTCCCTAAACTCGGATATTGAACGCCTCTGGATTGCTCGCGATGAGGCGCTGTCGCTCTGCCGTGTCCTTGACCGCCATGATCTCGTCGCGGGTCATCTTCGCCGCGCCGCTGCCGGGCAGGGGCTTGCCAACCCCGACGCCGCCGACGCTCCGAGTCTCGATGAAGTCCGCCCACTCGCTCTTGACTGCCTCGGCCACAGCCTCCGCGTCCTTGACCTTGCCCGCCTCGTCGAACTCGATGCCGTCCACGTCTGACACCTTGATGATCGCGTCGATTCGCCTCTCGCTCACACCGGCATCGCGCAGGATTTTGCGGTACGCGTCTGCCTTTGCCGCGTGCACCTTCTCGGCGTCGATGGCCTTCTTGTACTCGTCGAAAGCCTGGTGCTCCTCCTCGTACTTGGTCTTCCATTCGTCGCCGCCGTCGGTCCCCATTGCGTCAAGCCTCTTTTGCAGCTCGTCGGCCCTCGCCCTCTCGGACTCCGCCCCCTCTGCCTTTTCCTTGGCCTCGGAAATTTCCGCCTTGAGCGCGCTTACCGTCTCGCCGTGTGCCTCAACGATTTCGTCGATTTTGTCATCTTCGATACCGAGTGCCTTGAGAAACTTACGCGAAAGTGCCATTTGGAACCTCCTATATTCCATTTCTTCGGAAGCGCGTTGCCTTGCGCACCGATAGTATAGCCTAAAAACAAGTTTTGTTAACACTCCATAGGTTATCCGTCTTTAAGATACGACTTGAATATGTCGATGTACCTGCTTTTGTACTTAGTAGCAGCCGGAACTAAATAGGCCTTTGGCTTTGTCTTGTACGTTCCCAGCTCAACGTAAGGGGCATATGGAACGTTCGTTCCTATGTACACCCTCGACGATGAAACGTCCAGCTGGTGTGTGATGGAGCTGCGCAGCCTGCCGGTGTCGACCGACTTGTTCTTGGTGATGATCTTCTTCGCGTTCGCCTCCGCATCCAAACCGACGGCCTCAAGAGCCTGCGCTAGTTGCTGCCTGATCGCCTGCGCTATCTGCCTAGCATTGTCATTTTGCACATCTAGGCGCACTTTAATATCGCCGGAATTGTATCCTGGGTCAACGCCGCCGCCGCCGCTTTTCTTCGGTTCTCTAGCCATCGCCTGCCACCTCCACGACCTCGCACGGAATCGGATTTACCGGCTCCCCGCTATCGACAGCCTGCATCATCAGCGCCACGTACTCCCGCTCGACCTCCTCGCCGGATATCGAGCCGTCGTCCTCCCGGTAGTCCCCCAGCCCCTCAAGCCATGGCGGAGGTGTGCCGAACTTCGCCGAATAGGCGTCCTCGGCGTCCGCCACCCCAGACGGGTCCGGTTCCCTCGGCGGCCTATCCCACTTATCGGCCCTTCTTTTTGCCACTCGCCCTCGCCTCCTTTGCAGCCGCGCGCTCGGCCATCTTCTCCTCAGGGTCCTTCATCGCCAGCCACTCCTCGAACGTCAGCCCATCGATTCGGATGCGCTTTAGGTCGATGATTCCCGGGTCCTCGAAACCTTCGAGCCGCGTTACCATCGTGCACCGGCAGTTGTACACCTCTTCCGGCCTTCCGTGCGGGTCCCCCGGGTATTCAAGCCCGCGCATGAACTCTGCGCCGACGTCGACGACCTTGCCCATCAGCTTGCGGTGGCTCTCGCGCGTTCGGTTGTCCAGGGTCGCGACCCACTCCTTTTTCAGCCTGATCCCCATTGACTGCGCCCGCTCATAGCTCGCTTGACGACCCATGTTCTCGGCTGCCGTCATTGCCGTTCGAGCCGTGCGGACGCTCGCGTTGGCGCTCATCGCCGCCACCTGCTCCATCCGCTTCGCAAGCTCCGGTATCGTGTCTCCGGTCAACAACCCCTGCGTAACTGCTTCCGTGACCTTCTGCGCCATCCACTCCGTGTGCTCCCCCTCATCGACCGACGCCATCGGCAGCAGGTTGGGTGACTCATTTACCAGCTGCGCCAGGGCGTCGCGGTCGTACAGGGTATAGCCCACCTCGAAGCCGAAGCCGCTCTCTATCTCGTAAAACCCGTAGTCGTGGTTGAGCGCGAAGCACCACGGGACGTTTTCATTGACGATCGACGCCGCTATCTCCGCCGACCTGGTGAAGTCCTTGGCCAGAACGTCTGCCATCTTCTCCCACCGCTCGCCGAGCATCACGTAATCTCTCCGCCAGCGCTCGTACTGCCGCATTGTGATCTCGCCCGCGTCCACCTGCGCCCGCATCGCCTCGTCCTCCGGACCGAACGATTCCAGGTGCTCCCGCAGCTTGCGCCTCGTGTCAATGTACGCCTTGCGGTACACGCGGCGTATCTTGTCCTCCATCACGGCTATTCTGGCGTCCACCATATCGTGTGCCCTATCCATGCCGCGCCTCGTCCGCCATCTCGAGCAATTCGAGCAGAATGCACTGAACGAGGTAGGCCATATGCTCGATCCCCGGCCGCTCCTCCCCCAGCATGTCCATGTAGTCCTGAGCGATGTGCACGGCCTCGTGCGCCAGCAGAGACGCAAGTTCGTTCCCCTCCGCCTCAGCCTCCACGAGCACCCACGCTTTGAGGACTCCTCCGTTTACCATGATGTAAACTTGGCCGTCGGCATCCTCGAAACGGCCATGCTCACCAGTTGCGTCAAGGATGGATTTCATAGCCTCGGCCCGGTCGAAGTGCAGGTACACGTGCACCTGCGGCATCAGGTCAAGCGGCATCCTGTACGGATTAACCTCCTCCATTAGACTACCTCCACTTCCTCGACCTCTTCCACCTCGTCGCCGAAGCCAAGGTTTAGCGGCATCCGCCCCATCTCCTCGGACTCGCGGCCCTCCATGATCGCCTTGACCTCGTCGGGCGAGACGTTGGGCAGCTTGGCTAGGATTGTCGCCTCGTCGAGCCACTGCGCCTCTATAGCAAGCATCTGCACTTGCTCGATCTGGTTAGATATGCGGTTGCGCTTGAACGTCGGCACGTCGTCTATCCCCAGGATGTTGAGCAGCGCCATTATCGCGTCTGCCACCTGGTACTCGAAATCGTCCGCCTCCTCGTCCAGAGGCTGGTACGCCGCCTCGATGTGGTCGTTGGTTGCCCCCGCCGCGATCACGTGCACGTCGAGCCCGCCGAAGTCCTCATAGATCCGCGAGCGTATGTCGTCTAGGTACGCTTTGCGGGCCTCATGGGGCACCTCGTTGGTGTAGGCGCTCACCTTGCCGCCGTCATCCGTGTTTGCATTGGCGATGTGCGTGATCTTGAGGCGGTCGCGGAACCTCGCCAAATCCCGGTCGCTCATGCCGCCGCAGTTCTCGACGATCCAGTAAATCGACGACACGTCCGAAAGGTCGTTCGCAAAGCCGCTCATGATGAGGTCGAACGAGTCGATTTGCTGCCGCATACCAACCAGGGTTGATTGCTTGAGCCGCGAACCCCACATCGGCACGATCGGCAGCGCCGAATAGTTCGACTCGCCCGCCACGCTCACACCGTCGGCGGCCGTACCAACGTACTCGCGGATATATCCCCTCTTTGGCTCGAACTCCACCAGCTGCCGTGTATTGCGGTCCTCACGGTACCGCGTGAAGCCGTCCTCCTCGAACACCTCCACGCTCATGGGCTTGTCTGGCGCGGCACGCCAAAATCTTACGCCAGCCCTCAGCTGCCCGGTGTACTCGTCCCAAAGCGGAACGAACTCGGTCAGCTTAAACACCTCCAAATGGTCTCGGTCCCATAACATAAACGACACGCCGTGGATCAGCGAGTAGTAGCCTGCCGTGCGAATGTCGCTGTCGAAGCTATCGCCCAAAAACTCCTTGGTGCGGTTCACGCCGTCGTCGTCGGCACTGGCGAAGGTGACCCCGTTGCCGAGCAGGTAGGTACAGCGCTGCGTGTTCAGACGCCTAAAAAACCCGCTCGCTATTTTGCTGTTGCTCGCGGTGAAGTCCTCTACCGGTGCGCCCGTAAGCGTCCAAATCGTCTGCACGTAGTTGTTGATAGTCGTGTTTCTCTGAGCGTCGTACTCGTCGGCTATAACCGCCTCGCGGAACATCTCTGACGACCTGTGCTCGGTGATGGCGCGTTGGATGAAACCGATTCGGTCCGCATCCTCCTCGAAATCCTGATATGTCAACATATTACGCAAACCTCCCGAACGGGGACGCGTAGGCCCCCTCAGCCTCATCCTGCATTACCCTCTTCGTGTATATCAAGTACCGAATAGCATCCATTGCGTGATCGTTCTCCTTTACCGGCCTGTCGCTGTCGCCCTTGGGATCCCACACGTAGGATTTAAACTCTTCGTCGGTGCGCCTCATCGTCTTGGCGAACTTGACCTTACCGACCTGCATGGCCGAGGCCGTGTCCTCGATGCCAGATATGATATCGTTTTTCGCCTTGCGGACACGGAAGAACCGCCCTTTGTCCTCATACCGTCTCAGCTCAGCGATGAACGACGTAGCGGACGGGTCTACGATCACCTCGACCTCTCCCGGCGGCATGGACGAACAGAACTTCACGAGGTCGCGCACGTACTCCGGGTTGGTCTTTTGGCGCCCCTCCTCCCTGCCAGAATAATAGTACTCGTCGGTGGCGTGCCACACCCCGTCGGGAGACTTCGCCCACATGATCGCGACGCACGGGTTTTGCGTGCCGTAGTCCACGGAAACGCACCGCTGCACGGCCTCTCCCGTGTAACGCTCCTCGTAAGCGTCCTCATGGCTCGGGTACACCAGCCCTTCTGCCTGCGTCCACAGTCCCAGGATGTAGCGGGCGTAAAACACGCCAGAGTATTGCGACTCGTACCGCTTGCGTACACGATCGCTGATGCCCGGGTTGTCCTCCATCGTGAAATGCAGGTACAGGGCGTTCCGCTCTGCTGCCCTCTGAATCCAGCCTTTGTAAAACCAGTGCGTCGGGCTGCCCGGGTTGCAGTTGAACCAGAACCGCGATCCGTCGACCGAGCAGCGCGCCAATGCCTGGTTCACTGCCGACTCGACGCACAGAGCCGTCTCGTCCACGAAGCACCCGGCAGCCGTGAAACCCTGGATGAGCATGTATGACGACTCGTCCTTTGCCCCGAACACCATGAACCTGTTCTCATGCCCGAAGCCACGCACCTGCATCATGCACTCCGACCGCTTGTACCTGGCGGAGTAGGTCCTCCGCGTCTCCGCCATCATCAAAAACGGGTCTATGACGTTCCGCACCGCCGAACCGACGGTCTTCCCGAGCACGATGAAGTTGCAACCGTCGAAGCTCTCCATGGCCCACCGTACGTATGCCCAGAACATGACCGACGTCTTTCCGGACCTGATCGCGCCGTCGCAGATCAGCGCATCGTACCGGGAATACTGGAAGGCCAGAACCTTCCTCTGCTTCTCGCCTATCAAAGCGACTTCCCAAGCTCGCGCAGGCTCTTCGACAACTCGTCTTCCTCGCCCGAAGGACGAATCATGTCGTCCTCCCCGGCCAGCTCGAGGAACTTCTCCATCGCGCGCATGTCCCCCTTGAGCGCGAGCCTGGTCATCTTGAAGAGCAGCGCGGTCATCAGACTTGCATCTTCGTCCTCAAGCTTCCCGATCTGCTTCTCGACCTCTGCCCTAACCTTCGGACTCATGGCCGACTCTGCTATCATCCTCGCAAGCTCACGCTGGTTCTTGCGACGCCTTTTTGCCTCTGCCGAAGCCTTCCCGCCCTTTCTCCCGTTCTCTCGCGCTTCCTCCGGGGTGAACCGATGCGGTATTAGATTCTCGTCATTCATCCCGGCCACACCTCCTTAACCCTTCTTGTGCGCCTGCCTGATAATCTTAGGCACCGTCTTCTCCCATTTTATATTATGGTGCAATCTTAGATGCTTGTCTCCAATTTCGGCAACATATGCCGACGATGGGTGCATCATTACCGTATAAAACGACTTTACGTAAGTACCTGACTCGTCGTAAACGTCTGTCATTCCTCCTTTGCTCTTCTGAGTCTGCGTCTGGCTTAGTTGGAACTTCGAGTATGTAAAGAATAGCCCCCCCTGCTTCCGTAAAGCACGTACGTGTTTACGTCTTCGTTAATTCTTCCAACGAATTTGAACGGCCTTTCGACGTCGCAGATGAACGAGTTCATCGCCTTTCGCAAAATCCCCTTGATAAAATTGCAGTTTCCAAGACCGCCGATCAGGTCCCCGCCCTGTGCGAACGCCACGCTCAACGCCTTGCTTGAGTCCAAAAACTCTATGAATGCATCTATGATCGAATCAAGGTCCCACGCGCTCTTGTATCCTAGCTTTCCGTCGTATTCGAACCTGAACATGAAGTCCGTGTAATCGTCGTCAAGCTCGATGAAGTACCTATACCCAAGCTCGCGCGCTATGTCGAAGCATGCGTTCCTGGCGTAGACTATCGTCCGCCGGTCCTGCGATTGGTCCGCAGCGTCGAACGTCCTCGACACCGCCAGCTTGTCGAACATGTATACCATTTCGCCGAAACGCTCGTAATACTCCGCCGCTCGGTCGTCCTCGTTGTCTATAACGATGACCACGTCGCCGGTGTAACCGCACTTCTCAAGCGTCTTGAATGTCTTAACGTTGTCGGGCCTGCCGTGGGTCAGGATGAACGCGCAGAAATCACTCCTCATCTAGCATCGCTTCCATCGAGTCCCTGAGCCTTACGTATCCAAGCTCGATTGCCCTGTCGTAGTCGATAATCACCAGGGCCGAATCCTCCATGAGCCGCTGCACGTCCCTGTCGGCGTGCGCGTAAAACTCAGCGATGCTCGCATAATTGAACACGACGTGCCTCATGGCCGCGTACTCCAAAAACTTCCGCACGTCCTCGGGTATGTCGGCGGACTCTATGTCAGCCTTAAGCTCGTCGGCCCTGGTCGTGTCGCACAAATCCTCGACCTTAGGATTCTCACCCGTGATCTCGTATATCGGGGAATCTACTTTCCGCGTGTAAGTGTCGTCTTCGACCTCATCGTCGATTGCGCCTTCGAACCCGAAAAACTCCGCGTCGAAGTCGTTCAGGCTGTCCAGCTCTTCCATGAGCATATCAAAATCGTAACCTGTGTTCATGGTGAGCTTGTTGTGGACGAGGGTGTATTCCCGGCGCTGCTCGTCAGTAAGCCTGTCCAAGTAGATCACAGGGCATTCGCTCGCACCCAATTCCTTGAGAGCGATCACCCTTCCGTGACCCTCGACTATCTCCATATCGCCGCCGCTGTTGTGCCATACGGCCACGGGGTCGTTAAAACCGTAGTCCTCTATGGACTTCTTGATCTGCTCGATTTGCTCACGGTCGTGCAATTTTGCGTTATTTGCATATGGCACCAGCTCGGAAACCGGCACGTACTCGATCTCAAGCGCGTTCATGTCGAACATCCGCCATGCCTCCTATCTGCAAAGCCAATAGACCTTTACGACGTGGGTCGGCATCTTGACGACCGTTGCGGCTATGATCCCGTTCCTCTCGAGCATGCCGACGCTTATCCGCGCCGCATCCTTCGATATGCCCGTAGCGTCGAAAATATCATCGTAGGATAACACAAGCGGCTCGCCACTCTCCTTCATACGTCTGCAAATGAATTCAAGCACCACCCAGTCGAGTTTTCGCATGGCGTGCCGACCCATGCCGAAAACCTTCTTGATCGTAAAATTCGGGATTGGCGAGCTTGCATCCTTGTCGTCAATCACGTCAGACACAGCAGCCATGCGGCGTCGCACCCCCATTCATCCTCGAGCCTTTTGGCCTGCGCAGCATGCAGCTCGCTATTTCCGTGGGCCATGGCGAACGCGCTCGCATAGGACACATCCAGCGTCTTTGCTAAATCCTTGATGCTCATTCCGAGCCTGTCCATCTCGTCTCTAAGTCTCAGCGAAACAACCTGGTCGCTGTATTTTTGCTTATTTATGTATCCCTTCACGACAGTTCGACCGCCAAAACGCCGATCGCCCCGAGTAAACCGGTCAATATTGCTGCGAACACAAGCCCCTGGGAGAACAGGACAGTCGAGCACACTATAACCGCCACATATGCAACGTGCTTCATCGCTCCCCTCCGATCTCCTCGCTGCAGCCTATGCACAGGTACCTCGACACCCAACGCCCTTCCCGTATCCCCTTCTCGTGGATGGACAACCGACCGGCCTTGATTTTCCTTCCGCACACGTTGCAAACCTGGTCGGTCCGCGTGCGCACCTCGACGTTTCTCACGTGATTTATATGTCCCGTCATCTCTTGTCCCCCCCTAGCCATCAGCGATCACCCCCGCCAGGCGCTCGGCGCGGCGCTTTTGAGCTGCTCGCTCGGTCATCATCCGCATGTGACCGTTTCCGACAGGGTCATAGAGGCCCGCCTCTATCGAGTGCCTCATGTTCTGGCTGTGGGTCACCCATTCGAGGTTTTCTGCCGAGTTGTTCAGCTTGTCTCCGTCGATGTGGTTTACCTCGGAAAGTCCGTTTGGATTTGGCACGAACGCCGATGCCACGAGACGGTGGACGAGGAACGTCCTTTTGACGTTGTGCGTGTAGAGCTTCACCGCCGCGTATCCGTTCTTCTGCACGTACTGAGCCATTTCAGAGCCGATGTTGAGGCTGATGATTCGTCCGTTGTTGCTGATAAGATAACGGTTGTTGTAACCGGGAACCATGGCGAACATCTCGTCAGTCATCGAGCCACCTCCCGTCCTTTACGAGCCTGTCGATTCTCTCGACGGTCTCTTCGTCCATTCCGTCGATGACCAGCGCTCTCGTATCTGGGCACTCGTGGGTGAGCCAGGACGCGGGGCACCATGCGCTGTGCTCCGTGAAGAACGCTAATCCGTCTTTGTCGAGCTTCTTACCGACTAACTTGACGCTCAATGGGTCCAGCGCGCCCACTCCCAAAAGGCCGCACTCGAAGCCGGAATCCGACGGACTCATGTCCGCCTTGTCGAGGTGCTCCCTTGCGAGCCACACCGTGTCGCCCGGCTTGACCTCCACGCCGTCCGCGCCGACGGCCT
>UMLM01013107.1_pt1 | contig 16538 bp, 20 predicted proteins | sample 1966571 | NCBI WGS metagenome assembly UMLM01 (sample SAMEA4836203, study PRJEB28245) | human gut metagenome | biome: gut microbiome; material: fecal sample | place: Denmark | collected 2008 | reverse complement strand
GTGCTCTTCACTTCCGCGTTGTTCTGCTGCTGTGCCTTCGTTGTGTCTAACAGTGCCTTTTGAATTTCTATTTGCGCCCGTTGGGACTTCTTTACGGCTGCTTCGTACTTTTCTTGTGATACGAGTCCGTCCGCATAGTTTTGGTTGAGGGTCTGCATTGCCTTCTGTTCCGTGGCGTATGCGGTCTGTAAGTCCTTCTTCGTCTTTGCAAGTGCTATGCTCTTCGCAATTAAGGCGTCTAGTCCTTTCTCGGCTTCACTCGTGCCGAAATTGAGATCTAATAATGTAACTTGGTCTGCCATATTTAAGCTATTTTTAATTTGTACAAAGTCAGTTTACAGTCTCCCTTCGATACGTTGTACTCGTTTAACGCTTTCAGATAGAAGTAACCGCCCAACTGCGAAAAGTAATACGCCCTGTCTAACCGAAGGTTCTGAATATCGGGGAATCCTAAGTTAGCCTTAATCTTCACCTGGACACGGGGAGAAAACAGATCAAAGTGCCTGTTAATATACCTGTAATAAGTATTACGCAGCGATGCTGTGTATCGTGTCGAAGGTGTGCCACCGTTGAACACGTCAGTGAACGCAACGCGCGGGTACTGAAGCATTCCGCTCGACGGGTAATACGGGATACCACTTTTGAATGCTTCTTTTACGGGTTGCAGTGTACCCGCCTCGCCCGCATAGCTGAAAACCCTATCAGACAATGAGCATATGTATTGATCGGCGAACTCGTCCGGTATTTCTACGCTGTCCAATCTGGCGAACTTGTCCGACCAATCTATTATATAATCGGCTTCATCGCTCTTGTTGTCCCTTATACTAGGGTGTATTATCGGCTCGATAGCCAACACGCCATCACGGTATATCCTTCGCCATTGGAAGGCGGTGCAAAAGTCATCTATTATTTTCTTCGCGTCGTGGTACGGGAAGTCTATTAACGCGCCCTGTACGGCGTTGAATTCCGGCTGCATCGAAGCGTCATATATGCATTGCCCCGCACCCGTTTGGAACACCTCGTTAGGTGCGTAACCGTCGGGAAATTTGAAGTAATCATTACGCTCTACCCCTCCGATAGTGGCAACCAATTCTAAATATTTGTCTATCTTCGGGTATACGGTTAGATCGAAGTTTGTAGGCGTGTTATAGATCCATACGTTAGGCGTTATGCTTCCGTAATAAGACATAGCGCGCCCTAAATGGGAAGAGTTCCCCCTAATAGTTATAGTAGGTTTGGTTATGTTGGGATCAGCCCCTAAATATTGCACTATCATGTAAAATTGTGTATCCTCGCCCGAACGTATGAGGAATCCGGCGGGCGCTCCTCCTGCCCTGTTCGGGAATTCGTCCGACATTAGATACTTCATTGCGTCATCCATAACAAGTTCGGCAACGGGCGCGTATATGTACCCTCCGCGCCCCTTTGCGGACTCCCTCGGCATAAGTTGTACATTCCCGTTAGCTACGTTTCCCTGCCATGACAGCGAGCCTGTATTAAGGATAATAGAGGGGCGTAGAATATCTGAATTAGCCGGGGGGACTCCTGTATTATAGACGGGTCGGCATAGCGGAAGATCGTATTGCGGGAAGCTGAAATAATCCCTAATAAGATTCGCTACGTCTATGGCGCGGCGCGATCTCCCCTCATCGGTTACTGACGCAGATTTTAGCGGTTTGCTTATTGGTCTCGATACGTCCGCCCATTTTTCAGTATCCTCTATAAGGTTAATAGAATACTCCTCGGGTGTGGCAGACACGCGGGCGTAGAATTTTACGGGCTTGTTCGATACCCAACCGTAATACGAAAACGGTACTGTTCTTATCGTTAGCTCCGCTTCATAAAACGCGCAATTGTGTAATGCCTTGTTCATCCCCTTAAACGTCGCATCATTTGCGGGCGTTCTCGGCGCTTTCAGTGTAGCGCTAAAGGCAACGCTATCCCCCGTAATCGTGACGGGGGATACGTTAGTAATTGACAGTTTAACGCTAGAATCTTCTAGACCTTCGATAATGTTTCCGTTAATCTTTAATTGCGTTATATTCATACAGGTTTAATTATGGTTGGTTTACTAATACGGCGGCGGCATTTTCCGTCCCGTTGACGGCGAAACGGATATACCCCCCGCGTAGGTTTCCGGTATTATTAACGTCCAAAGATACAATAATATCGTGACATCCCGCCGCACCGGACGTAGGAAATACATTCAACCATGAAACCGATGGAGACGCCGACCAATCGCCTACGCTTACAATACGTATTACCGCTTTACGGGTAGCATCCGCCGATATATCTACGGGGTCTACCATAGCGTCGGGTATGCCCATCGGCGATTCTTGTATAAACCCCTTCAAAAGGCTATCACTGCTAGACTGTGACGTTATACGGAAAGACGCCATACGGGGGTAAATCTCGGGATTCTGCGCCGCCAACAGGTGGAAATCTTCCGCCGGATTAGCCGTTCCCGTTTCCGGTGATATGTTTATAACCGTAGGGGAATGATTTTCGAGCGTCCACGGATGCGCCGCGTTCAGCTCGAAGGTGTTGCCATAGTTCCCCGCCGGAAGGATAATAGGCAGATCGGGCGTGAATACGAACGGGGTAGCCTTCCCACTCTGCGATATTATTATAGTCGCTACACCCCCCGAATCTAAGCCCTCTATCTCGATAGTTCCGATACGTTGTGCGGGCGGCGTTACTGTGTTGGCGACACATGCCACGCTCAACGTGAACGTACCTGCGTCTCCGCTTGTGGGGGCTACGCTACACCACGGGTTATTGCAGGACATCGCCCACGGTTCGGACGCTACTAGTTGTACCGTCTTTATCTCGGCGCCTGATGGGAAACTTAGATTGTTCGGCGTCAGCGCTAAAGATTCGGGCACTAATTCCCCGCTTTGTGTAACGGTGTGTGATGCGGACGCGCCGCCGCCCAATTGACGAACGACAATAGTACCGCTACGCTGCCCCCCTGCATTCTCGGACGCCTTGAATATCACGTTTGTAGTTCCTATACCTATTTTCCCATCTTCGGGAAAAAAGGGTGTACACCAATCGGGATACGATGCTATGAGGGCGTTAACGTTAGAAGTGACCTTATACATGAACGCTTGACCGACTTTAGATATGTTGGACGTTTCTACGCTCTGCGTAATTACTGCGGGCGCGGGCGCGGGCAAATCCGGCAGGCCTATTGTTACGTAGTTATCTTGCAGTGTTGTCGTGCGGAACTTCACCCGCTGACGGTAAACACGGTCGTTCCCGTTCCATCGTGCACCCGTATCGCCCACAACGTCTAGGCGGAACTCTTTCTGCATGTGTTGCATAATACCGTCAATGTTTATCATCGCGAAGATGTTTGAGGACGCCAACAACTGTTGGTATACGGTATATTTTTCTTTCGAGTATTCCAGGTTAACGGTTATTTCCGCCTGTTCCGTAACACCTCCGCGACCTCTAAGGTATGTAAACTTATTGCTCCAAAAGAACGATTTGAACACGTCCCAATACCACTGCCCGTTGTGCATGTTCCACCGGATACGCAGTGCGCACCGTATAGACTCATCATTGACAGAATCTTCCCAAAGACGATCCTCGTAGTTTACTTCATACGTCCCGCCGGGTTTAGGGTAATCCGATATCACTAGTTTTTTCACGTTCGAAATATCTACCGTCTTTCCGCTCGTAATGGTAACGGGCATCGTGTCTCCGCCTTGATACCCCGTTACGGGCGTAGCTACGCACGGGTAGACCGTGTTAAGCTGTCCCAATACAAACAGATCCGCCGATATTGAGGGGATTCTAGGCTTAGGCGGTTGCGGCAAGGCTTCTTCAACCCCTTGCATCTGCCCGAATGTCATATCAGCGTTAACCACGGGGATCTGAATTTTTGCACCGTTGTATTGTGATTCTATCCTAATAGCGTAGGTATCCCCGTTAAATGATCTGCTACGGTCATATACGGGAAACAATACGCTAGTGTATGACAAGTCAACCGTTACGGGGGTGGCAGAATAGGGGAGTGCTAGTGTATGCTCCGCCTTTGGCGCACCGCTTCCGGTAAGACGCCATAAATACAGAGTAACCCCGTACCTCTCGTCCATTGTTATATCAACTTCCATCGGTCTAGTAGGCCATACCGGAAGTGCCCCGTTATACATTGTAGGTGTACCCGTAGATGCTACTATTGTCTCATATGATACAGGAATATAGATAAGCATTATTTAATATTTAAAGTGTCAATAATCGCGTAACGTATTATGGTTACTATTTCGCTCTGCAATTTAAGAACCCTCGCGGGGTTCAGCACGTCAGACACAACGCCGCCGGGGTTGTGTTCGTTCGGGACTTTTATACCTTCTTCGCCTATCTTCTTCGCGATCGGGTACGCGGCTTCTAGCGGGATGTTAGCGCCCATCTTGTTTTTAGCTATAATCCAATCACGGATGATCGCAACGGGCGGGCGTCTGCCTGCCGCCCTTCCGCCTTCCATCGCCCCGACGTATCGCGGTGCGGTGATCCTGGCGTTGTTGCCGTTCATCTCTAGTTTAAGGTTCTCGGCGAAGTTGCCGGAAGCCTTCAACCCCTTTGCAATGTAGGATGCTTCTATATCATCCCGCAATTTGGTTAGCAACACTTCTATCTGAATAGTCGGGTTAACTGCCATATCCTAATTATCTGTTAATGTGAAAGTTATTTCCCATCCCGACTTTTGAGAGTCGTATATGTTTTCCCGTTTCACGATCCGTGACAGCGACACCCCGAACTCGCAAACAACCTCCTTAGAGATGGACTCTATAACGTTGAACGTCCGTTCTAGCACGTCCAATTCCGCCGCTAGATCCTTCATGTAGTGAGACGTTCCCAACACCTGTATCAGTACGTCAAGTCCTAAAGGATCGGCGGATACTTCACCGTACACCCGTGAACCGCCCGGCACGTCCCAAAAGATGAAATCCCCTGTGATAGCGTTCGCCTGGTGGTTGCGCACGTACTCGTCACCGAAATAAGCGGGAAGCCCGGCGCGGGCTGCCCACTTATCTACTGCGGAAACAATATCGCTAAAAGTCATATTGTGTCTTTACGTTATTATCATATGTAGGCGCATCCTGCGAATCAATTACGCGTTTGCCCGTCCATGTCTTAGTAGCCGTCTGCCTGTAATTCCCCGTTAGAGTTATGTGCCCCACGGCTGCAAGGTTGCCGGATTCTACGCGGGCATCTCCGTTCATTACTAGTAACCCCTTACACGCCGCCACAATCGTAGAGGATGCGTTTACAAAAGAATTACCGCGCATCACAAAACCGCTACTGGTACTAGTAAGCCCTAAAAACCGGGCGTTGTCCGCCATCGTGATATTATAGAACGTATTAGCAACGGTCAGCAAACCCGCAAACACCGCGTTGTTCTTCATGTTTAATAGAGATGCCCCTGCTCCGGCGGTTACAAGAATCGGACTGAAAACGGCGTTGTCGTTCATGTACGCCGCCCCTTCAATCGGCATCGGCGCGGTTAACGCCGTCGGTGCTTCTATTACGCTGTTACCGCCGAAGTAGCCCGTTCCCGTTACGCTCGTATCTATCAACGTGGCGTTATCCTCTACGCGGACATTCCCCGCGATATTAAGGACGGATGCTTTCGTGTTAACGATCTTGCAGCCGTTGTACGTTGTGACGGTTACGCCTGCTATGTCTTCCGGTGTGATTGCCTCGCCTGTTGTTTTGGCGAATCTAAGGAATGCCTTGCATCTCGTCAACCCTTGTCCGGTCACGTTCGTAGTACTACCTTCCGAAATCGCCTGTGTGCTGGCTATTACATTGTTAGCGGTTGTGAAGAACATAATGCCCGAAATGCCCGACGGTACATTGTTCACGGTCAGCCCCTTAGAATCTTTAATCGGAAAAGGAGTGGGAACGCAGACAGTTGTAGAACTGCTAATCACCCCTGTTATCTCAGATCCTAGGGCCGAGGTATTAAAGTTACCTTGCACCGCAACCCTAGCAACGTCTATTGTCCTAGTTTTGGGCTTCTTCACTGCGTTACCTATTACGTTCGTGCCTGTGAATGTAATAATGCCATTCAAATATGCGTCGGCGTAAATGGTAGTGTTGTATGTTGATCCGCCGCCCGGTATATTCAAAGACTTAATACTTTCGTGACTTTCTACCAAAGCCCCTATAAATCCCCCTGACGTATCATGCAAACGATACATACCGTTAACGTTTGAGCTAACCATAGTGTACCCATTTACGGTTGATTTTCCCAAATCCGCCGTAGCAAGATCGAAGTTAATGTCTATGTACGTGTTATTGATCAACGGTTGGTTAACAATGCTCGCCTTATTCATGTTACAACGGATGAACACTAACGGTGTATTAATGGCTTCTACCGTTGCCCCCGGAATGTTTGCGCCATCCATAATGAAATTATCGCAGTCGGTCGCCTGTATAATTGTACGTGATTTCAAAGGTCTAGCCCATGAAAACGCCCCCCAAACAAGGTTTTTTACATTCTTGTATACACCTAGTACGGACACGTCACCCGTACCCATATTAACCGTAGCGGACGTATTGATTAGATCACACACAAGATTTAACTGGGGTGTTCCACCCGTCCGGTTAACCTGCAAGGTTGAACCCTCAATGTTCGTAACGTTGCCCTGATAATCACCGGAAGCGGTAATATAGGCGTAACCCGTATCGGGCGACGTAACAGTTATGTGCGAATCCACGATGTTAAGAGTTGCCTCTGCATAACTTTGGAATGTAAGGGCGGCTGCCGTTACGTCCGCCGGAACTATGGCTGCTAATGGGCTTTTCATCACGGTAATGTACGCATAAGCGTGTGCGCCTCTCGGAACGGTTACCGCTGTTGAAACGTTCCACGAATCATGTATAACAATTCCATCGGCATCTGTTGCTATGACTCTTATAGAATATCCTGCGGCGGGTGCGGGTACTACCCATTCTCTGCCCCCCGTAAACATACGGTCAACGGAACGTATTTGATCCGAGGCCGCTACCTTTTTTAGGGGTTTCCCCGCCGATCCGGTCCATCCTCCTTGCTCCATCTTACTGGGCGTCAACGGGCTAGCAGTATTAAGGTTTTTAATAGCAAATGATAATCTCGCATTGGCGTCTAGTGAAGAAGTGCCGAAGATGTTAACAAACGGGCCTCCATTCAGGTCAAGGTCTACGATGTCAACCACTGAATCACCGCCCACCCTTACCAACGGGTTACTCAAACGTCCGCTAAAGATCCAACACGCGCCGTCCTGTGACAGTGTGCGTTCATCAAATACCTCGCCGCCTACATCTCCCACGTTTACCTGTCTGCCTTGTACTACCCATGAACGCAAGGCGCGAACGCGCCTAAGACCGCCGACATTTACAGTTTCATACTTTCTACTCATAATTATTTGTTATAATGTTTCTTCATTTCCGCCTTCTGTTTCTCGTTCTCTTCGTGCCGTTTGGATATAGCCAAAACCGCATCTAGATAGTTCTCGCGCTTCGCTTCTTGTACTGTGCAATTGAAAAGCTCGGCGGTTGCCTGTAACAAAGTAAGTACGTTTTTCGCTATCTTTATTTCGTCCTCTTCGGGCGTGGCGTCCTGCGATGCGAAAGGGAATAACCTTTGCTCTAGCTTATCCGCCATTTCTATCTGCGACTTCACGTACTTGCTTGTGCTTAACAGGTGGTAGACGTTATCCGGTGCGTACTCGGCGGGCTGCCCTTCTAGGGGTGTGCACCACTTCGTAACTATCTCGGTTGCTGTCTCGGCTCGGCGGGTCTCGATACCCTGCCACAACGTGACGTGCTCCAACGCCGGGACCCGGTATACTAGTTTACCTTTAAAAGTTACTAAGGGGCTAGCTTGTACGTAGTCCGCCACCGCATTAAGTGCTGCCGCTTGGTCGGAAGTAAGCGCCCCTTTGTAACTCGGGTGCAAGTTACAAATAAATTTCAATTGCGCGGCGTTATTACGCCTACAAAGTGCATACCACATGCGGCGGAAAACGTTTTTAATGCGTCCGCGCCACGTCTTTTTGCCTTCCAACAGGATTAAATCTTCGATACTCTTAAACTTCATAACGTTATGATTTTAAATTGTTTATTACTCTTTCGCTGCTTTAGGTCTGTATTTCCGTATCAGATAGTCAACGCCGTAGCGGATGGCATCCCATGCGTGGTTGTATGCGTCTATCGGTTCATTGGTGAACGTGTCTGTCATTTCATCCTTGACGAACGTATAGTTGTCGGCTTCATCCAACACGTCTACACTGCGTTTCGTTACATGCAGCTTGAACTGCTTCACCTGGGCGATACCCGCTTTAATAGAGCCGCGCCCCTTGATACACGGGATTGTCTTGCACCCCTGTCTGCGTAGCTCTATGATGCTCTTCTGTTCCGCATTATCGCACACGGTTGTAACGTTCGCCAATCCGGCGGCTTTCAGAGCGTCGGAAATGTCCTTGTTCAACATTCCGGTACTGTATATCTTTTGATCCAAATACAAGTCCCAACCGTGCATCACTATTTCAATTGCGGCGGTCGGATCGTTGGAGAATCCGAAGTCCAGCCCTACTACGCGTTTTGCGTCCTCTCCTTCAAACTTCGGCATCTCGTCTATAACTTCTATCGCCGGATACACTAAACCCTCTAGACCGCCCGTTAAACCCTCTCCATAGACGCGCCACCAATTGGCATCGCCCTTGTTGTTCTCTATGGCGGCTATCTGCGCGCTCGTCAAGTACGGGTTATCCTTGTACGTGCTGTGTATGGTTACGTACTTGTCTCCTACAAAATCGGTCTCACCCCAAAACTTTCGCACGGGGTTGAAGTCGATAATCACCTTAAGCGTCGTGCGGACGTCCAACTGCCGGAAGATCTCGCGGGGTAACCGTTGTGCTTCATTGACGAAAAGGATATCACGTGCCGCGCCGTGAACCTTCGCCGCGTTGTCAGCCCCGAAGAATTCGATCATTACACCGGGCTTCACCGTGTACACCGAATCTGTCTTGTTCATTGCGTCTTCGTCCCATACCCCCTCGGTTATAAGCATGTTCTTAAAGTCGCGCAACATACCGCGCTTCACTGCGGGAAAGGTATCCGTTACGCACGATATCAGCAAAGGTTCTTCGCTTTCCCTCGCCACGAGATACAACAGTTGCAGCACGCTCCACGTCTTTGAGGAACGAGTGCCCCCCTTGCTTGCAATACCTCTAACGTTGGTATCAAGGAAAGGCTCTATCATCTTGTCGAATACGTGTGTACACTTCATCACTCTTTCTCCTTATCCTTGTGCGTCTGCTTGAACGCCTTTAGCTGATTAACCTTTTCCGTTGTACGGGGGCTTATCACCTCAACGGTCAGACCGCCGGAAATCGCCTTGCCGTCGGAAGTGTAGTCCATGCTGGTCTTAAACCCTCTTAGTTTCGCGATGTACGTTCCGTCTATGAGTTGAGCCGCCGCGCCCCTATCCATGTCGTCGGCTATTGAGTTCTTGATTTTCTCGATCACTTCGATGAACGCCGTAGAAGCGTCTAAACCGAACTCTTTAAAATCAGATTCGTGCCGTGCCTTCTCGCGGTCCAGGTAGTTAGACGGCGCGCCAATAAAGCTCGTGAACTCTTCAACAGTCAGAAGATGTTTGCGCGGTATCTGTATGATCTGCCCGGCGAAGTTTCCCGACTTGATCGCTTCAGTCGTGTAAACCGGATGCTCATCCGCCCAACGCTTGTAATCCTTGAAGGCGTTAAGCAGCTCAATCGGATTCTCCCATATCGGGGAACGTCCCCAACGTTTGGCGCATAAGTCGATTATGTCGCCGCGCTCGCTCGCCCGTGGATTATTGGAACACGCGGGCGCAACACTCTGCGTCTTTCCCCCCTCCACTTTAGCCGCGTTTTCAATGGCTAATTTTAAGCCGTTTTCCCGCCCTTTCTCCTGCAAAAGGTATTCGTCCCTGTATTGGTCGGGTAAAGTCGCTATAAGAGCCGCTATTTGCCCTCTAATCGCGTCTACCGTCTCAAGGTCTCCCTCTGCCGCCGCCTTATCCTGCGCGGCTCTCAATAATCGTATGTTTTTTCTCGGTGCACCTGCCATATTTTCAACTTTAGTTTCTGCAAATATAGTCGTTTCATTTATCATTACACGGCAAAACGCCTACGATTTGGTGTAATAGATGTGTAATAGATGTCTTTTTACACCTAACGTTCAATGAATCAGTAAGTTACGGGCAATGTAATAGATGTCGGGGTATTTTCCCTATAACTTATAAACCGTAAAATCACAAATATGATTTTTATATATTAACATATACGTTAATATACATAAACCTATATTCCTATATATTCATATTATAGTTTCATTATGTTTATCTATTACATCTATTACACTACATATAATATATTGATATTCATAGTAGTTAAGTGTAATTTTGATGTGTAATAGATGGTGTAATAGATGTCTCGGCACTATTACACTTTTGCCTGTTTTTGCCACTTTCGGAACGTTCCGCGCCTTCAATTTCTGAGAAGTCCGCCGTACAAAACGGAAAAAGTCGTACACCGATTAAAAACCGATATACGACTAAACCCCCATATTTGTAAAATCTTTTAAAGTTCTTCTTCTAAAATCAGACCAAACCTAATTTTCCAATCTTGCAAAATTACTCCGCACTTGTATTTTTCCGGTGTTTCGATCCGTTCCCATCGCAAAATTTTTCTATCCCACCCATCCAACGAGTACGTTCCATCGGCATAACAATTCACACGAAACAGTTTATTTACTAAATATTTATTTACAAACGGCTCCTTTTCGCGCCCCGCAACTATTACCCGTGGTATATCCAAATTATCGAATTTCTGAAAGCGCCTTTTATCCTGTGATATGAACATAAGGTTTTCAATAGTGGGTCGCCCGTTCGGGTTTACCCTTGTATTGCGGTCGTCCTTCGTTGTCCTTATTGTTTCCGTAAATCTGCGGAACACGTTCACCATTTTATAAGCGTCCACGGCGTGATATATTCCGTATGATTTGGTATTTCCCAACTGTTTCACGGGTACATTGTTTTCCCTTAAGAATTTTAGAAGGAAAAACGCGCGGACATTTAGGAACGCCGCTAGTTCCTGTACTATGAAGGAGTCCTCCGGCATTATGTGCGTTTTACCGTTCTTAATGTAATACTCCGGCGAGTCCTTCACCGTTTGACGCTTCGCGGGTTTCTGTCTCTTTGCTACGTCCGCCCGGGTTATCTTTGTGCTACTCATAACGTTGCCCACAATATAAGTTTAAAACCCGCGTACGCAATTACGCCGCCCGCACCCCAAATAACTAACAGGAACGCCAGTGCCCGTACAAGGCAACCGTAAAAATCTCCCGTTTCTAAAGGCTTAATCAGCCACTTCTTAAACTGTTTTCTCATTGCTTTAACGCTTTTCTAATTTCACCTAATAATGCGTATAACTCCGTGCGGCTCGCTGTAAGGTACATAGTACTTTCCGGTTTGCCCAACATGAACGTATCGCCCTTTCCTATTCTCTGTATCGTGATGCGCTTCGCCTGTTTATCGGCGTGCGCCTTCTTGATGCGCTCGGTACTTTCTTCCATGCGCCTAACTACTTCTTCCCAATCTGCCATTATATTATTAGTTTTACTAGTTCCATAACAAGGTAGTCCAAACCTAACAGGCGCATAACGCCCCATCCGATAAGACCGCCCACACATGTAAGAATGTAATCTATGAAGTCCGGTTTGCCGCCCCAAAGTTTATCCTTGAACTCCATCCCGACCGCTAGCCCTACGGTGAACTCCCAACCTAGAACCACTCCGCACGGGATCGCATATACTAAATGCTTCCAACGGTTGGACGCTTTCCACCAATCAAGCGCACGGCGCATCAGTCCTTTGCGCTTCGGATCGGCTTCGGATCGGCTTCGGATCGGCTTCGGATCGGCTTCCGTCCGGGTTACTACTTCAGCTTCTATCATTCCCGTGAACGGAACGAACGCCCTACCCTCTTCGTCCCGCATCATTCTGAACCACGGAGATATGAATTCAATCGGTTCATAATCGTGCGACTTGCTGCCGCCTATTGCACGCTCACCCATATAGGTGTATTTCTTCCCATCCGGTAACATTACTGTGTCACCTACCTTGTAATCTGTTGTTTTCATACACTGTATTTTTTAATCAAGTCTTTTACTGCGGACATTAACCCGTCCTGTGTGGCTGCCTTCCCATTAAGGGCGGCTATTACTTTCTCGTCTATCGTTCCGCGCGTCACAATGTGATGCACGAAGACCCCGTTGCGTTGTCCCTGTCTCCATAGCCGGGCATTGAACTGTTGGTAAAGTTCCAACGACCATGTAACGCCGAACCATATTATACGGTTGCCCCCCTTCTGCATGTTAAGACCGTGCCCCGCGCTCGCCGGGTGGGTAACTAACACGGGTATCCCCCCGTTGTTCCACCTTCGCACGCTATCCACCCCGTCAAGGGCTTCCGCCCCGAAGTCCTTTAGGGCGTCCAATATCCGGTCTTTCTCGTGTTGGAAGTTGTAGGCGACCAACACGGGCGCGCCGTTGGCGGCTTCGATCATTTCCTTTAGCGTCTCTATCTTCTCGTCATGCACTGTGTACACGTTCCGGTATGCATCATAGATCGCCCCGCCTGCGTATTGCATCAACTTGCTAGACAGGGCGGCGGCGCTCACGGCGGTTATCTCGGCACAGCCGAGCCCCACACCCCTCAACAGCTCTAGAACTTGCTCGCGCTCGAAGATTTCGTACGCCCTTTTCACCTTCGGAGACAGTTCCACGTAGTTGGTTATGTAGTTAATTTCCGGCATGTCAAGGAAATCGAGTGCTTTCATTGATAGCGTAATGTCGGCTATCTTCTCGCTTAATACGTTCTCCGTAGTGGGAAGGGGCTTGTACTCGTATATAATACCGCCGTTCTGCGCCCCGGGGCGGAAGTAGTTTGCACGGTAATCCGTTACGGTCCTTCCCAACCTTACACCGCCGTCTATCAAGTACATTTGAGCCCATAGGTCTATAAGTCCGTTCGGTGCGGGCGTTCCTGTCAGACCGACAACCCTGTTACAGCTACGGCGGATAATCTTCGCCGCCTTAAACCGTTTTGATTGGTGGTTCTTGAAAGAACTAAGCTCGTCCAATACTAGCATATCATAAGGGACTTTAGACCCGCCCCACATTTGCAGAAGCCAAACAAGGTTATCACGGCTCACCGTGTAAATGTCTGCGTCAGCACGGGCGGCGGCTTCCCGTTGCTTCGCCGTTCCCTTTATCACCGATACACGCAGCCCGTTAAGGTGCTGCCAATTCTCCACCTCATCGCCCCAGGTCATTTCGGCGACCCTCTTTGGGGCTACTATCAGAACCTTAGACACTTCGAAGAAGTTGATTAGGTCTACTATCGCCGTCAGCGTGCTAACCGTCTTTCCCAAACCCATATCAAGGAACAAGGCACTTTCGGGGTGTTCCTTGATATGTTCTACGGCGGTGCGCTGATACGCGTGTAAATTGTTACGGTCTAACATCATCCAATATCTTATAGTAAACGCTAATCCCGTCCTCTCGTGAAAACGCCATGCATTTATTAAAATCACACACGCCCGGGTATAAAACACAATCGCGGCACTGACACGGAGAATTACATTCGCGGCACTCGGCTACTACTCCGTTGTATTGGAAGCGCTCGTATATCGCATACTCTTTGTCGGGGTCATGTGGGGGATACTCCTTTGCGTTCTCCTTTGTGTTCTCCTTCGCCATGTCTACGAGTCTGAAACATACGGAAAGCCCGTCGGGGCGTTCATCACCCGCGCAATGTGATGAACAAGGAACATTAAAAAATTCGTTCATAAAGCAACAATTTCTGCACGCGCGACTATTTTCTACCACCTCTATCACTTTACCGTTTAATTCTAGTCTTTCGCCCAGCTTGTAGTATTTCCTATAATTATACTTTTTCATAACCTTATAAATTTTCCGTCTAATTTATTTACTTCTAATATATTCGCATCCTCATCTCCGTAGGCAATTAGAACGCTACCGCATCCAGGCGCGCCCGCTTCCGTTCCGTCCGGCTTCAAAAATCGTATTCTCCCCTTTAAGAACTTAACGGCGGTTGCTTTACCGAACACTTCCGTGTGGAATAGTTCCGTATCGGTACGGGAAAAAATTAGGGCTGTTCCGTGGTTGTGTTCTGCCATCCTCCGCATAAATTTGTTTATTAACGGTCTTGAATACGGTGGGTTTAGCCATACGCGCCCCTCCCAATTTTGCGCTAGTCCGTCCTCTAGTTCATTGTACATCGTTCCGGCTGTCTGATAGAGCGGCACGATAGGCGCACACGGGTCTAAATCAAATTTGCCTAAACTGTCTATGATATACTGTGGAGTGTACCATTCATCCGTAGTATTTACGGTACGTTCAAAACCTACATTCATAATCCTATTTCTTTCATATAAACATTATTGCAAAACTCGTTCAACGTTAACCGACTAGGGAAGCACTTTAGAACCTCTTCGATTACGTCCATCTCATCGGTAAACTCGCCTTTAATCCCTAGAAGCTCCTTAAGGGCTTTAACCTTGTCTGCCTTGAACACCTCCTCCTTGTAAGTCTCTGCCATCGCTTCGGTATCTATGAAGTCGTCTGCGTTCATCCGGTTCAGTTCCCGGCGGGTGTGTTCCCGGCGTATTATCTTGTCGGGGACTTCCGATATTAGATACTGTTGCAAGTTCTCCGGAAGCGCGTATATCGCTTCTCCTATGACGTACCCTTCGGCGGGCGTTTCGTTCGCCATCTTCGTAACTACATCAACAAACAGTTTGATGCGGTCTACTCTCAGTTTCTTATTAAAATCTACCATTGCAGGAATATTATATCGTTATACGGTACGTCCGCCATGCGGCAGTTAATGTTAGTCTCTCCATTCACATATGTAACGTCCGGCGAAAGCTCCGTTAACCTGTAGCCCCATTCCGCGCCCGTGCGCACAACAAACGTTTTGTTAGTGGCATCGTGTCCGGCTAGCCATCCGGTGTACTGCCTTCCGCCACGGTTGAATACTACCTCTTTTCCTCCGAAGTCGGATAGACATAGCTGCGGAGTTCTGTGTAATTTATGAAAGGCTACTATGTGGTGGTCCGTTTGTACTAGGTTATACTCTCCGTTATATAGTGTACTGTTAAGATCCGCTTTACTGATCCTTTTAGTTACTTTCTTTCCGTTCTTCACAATAGTTACAAGGTCGTTCCCTGCATCCGCAATGTCATTGATTGTAAGAATTCCCCCTGCCTTATTAATGTAAGTTTCCATACTTCTATTATTTATTGATTGCTTCTACCATTTTGTTGAGTTCTCCCCTTGATACGTTCCCGTGGAACTGTCCGTGATGGCTACGTATAACCCACACGGCGTTGAACTTGTTATAAAACGCATCATTGTCGGTCGGGTTGTTAAGTTTCACTATCTCGCCTTTGCTCGGCTTGTACTCTGCTAGACCGGATAACGTTAAGGCGGCTTTCTCCGCGTCCCCTAAAGCTATTGTTAACTCATAGCTTGATACGTTGGAACTCAACATTACTAACTGATACGTTACCGCCCCGTCCTTCGTAGACTTTTGGAGCTTGCATGTACCCATGCGGAAAGACTTGATAGTTTCTACTTTCCCCGTTGCGGAAGTGATTTGCGCCATCGCGCTAACTGTGATAAACAACACTGCTAAAATACTTACTAACTTTTTCATGATCTTTTGGTTTTTGTGGGCGGTGTTACCCGCCCGGTTTATTAATTCAAATTTAATCTTTTGTTTCTAATATCGTTCAACTCCTCCGCTTTTGCTATGGCGGCGGCTTCTGAAACTTCTAAGGATTCCATACTTTTATCGTATCCATTAATTACGGCGTAATATCCTTTTCTAATTGGCTTAACGTAAAACTCGTTTTTGCTGTGGCTCTTTAAATAAGATTGAACTTTCATAACTGTAATACTTTAATTGGTTATTTCGATGTGTCAAATGTAAGCGTTTTATTTGGAATACCAACTATTTTCGCAAAATCATTAACATTTATTAGTGGACACAACCAACCGTTTAACCGCTCTTAACTATATCGTCTATCAAACGTATTAGTTCTTCATACTCGTTAACAGTTCCCACCACTAACACGGTAAACCCTAGATCCGATATACGGCGCATAACTACTTCTTGTATCTTCCGGGGCTTGCATCCGGTTGACTTGAACTCAACGAAGATAACGCGCCCGTGTGGAAGAAGAAACAGCCTATCTGGCAACCCGTTAATGAATTGGGATAGCAGCTTAACTGCCATCCCGCCAACGGTCTCTACGTACTTTGACGCGGTACGCTCAAAAACCTTTTCGCTTGTTTCCGATATACGCATGGATCTTTTGCTTGTTCACGTTACGTACCATGTTACGCGCTGCAACGTAATTGCGTCTACCTGTTTGGGCTTGTTCCCATGTGAGACCGTGAAGTCCTTCTACG
>UMLM01027965.1_pt1 | contig 16859 bp, 9 predicted proteins | sample 1966571 | NCBI WGS metagenome assembly UMLM01 (sample SAMEA4836203, study PRJEB28245) | human gut metagenome | biome: gut microbiome; material: fecal sample | place: Denmark | collected 2008 | reverse complement strand
CCGCCGCTCACGATGCGCAGACCGCCGGCCTGCAGCTTATCTGCCATCACCTTACAGTTGCGGATCACTGCCTCGGCATAATCTCTGAACTGCGGCTGCATCGCTTCATGCAGGCAGACAGCCTTGGCTGCGATGATGTGCATGAGCGGACCGCCCTGCATGCCCGGGAACACGGTCTTATCCAATGCGGCCGCATATTCCTTGCGGCACAGCACCATGCCTCCGCGCGGTCCGCGCAGCGTCTTGTGCGTGGTCGTCGTGACAAAATCTGCATAAGGCACCGGGCTGGGGTGCACGCCCGCAGCTACTAAACCGGCGATATGCGCCATATCTACCATGAGCATCGCGCCGCATTCGTCCGCGATCTCCCTGAACTTGGCAAAATCGATCACACGCGGATATGCGCTGGCCCCGGCGACGATCAGCTTCGGGCGCTCCTTCAGCGCGATCTGCCGCACCGCCTCATAATCGATGCGCTCGCTTTGGGGATCTACGCCATAATCGATGAACTGATACAGCAGGCCGCTGAAGTTCAGCGGATGCCCATGCGTCAGATGGCCGCCGGCCGTCAGGTTCATGCCCAGCACCTTGTCTCCCGGCTTCAGCACGCTCATGTATACGGCCATGTTCGCCTGTGCGCCGCTGTGCGGCTGCACATTGGCATGCTCCGCGCCAAACAGCTTTTTCGCACGCTCACGCGCCAGCTCCTCAATTTCATCCACGACAAAGCAGCCGCCATAATACCGTTTTGAAGGATAGCCCTCCGCATATTTGTTAGTCAGGATGCTGCCGGCTGCCTGCAACACATCATCCGAAACATAGTTCTCTGAGGCGATCAGCTCAATGTTCAGCAGCTGACGCTGCGCTTCTTTTTCGATCATCTGTTCGATCTGTACATCTTTCATCTCTATTCACTTCCTTTTGTCCGATTATACCATGGTCTGCACGCTTTTGCGCTTCATTTTGCCAAATTCCTCCCCGCGATGACAGTATGGCCCGCAAAAGCTATAATTTTTACAGAAATGAGCTGTCGTTGATCACGCTGGCGGTCTTGATCGGATTTTACGCCTTTACCGCCTTCGATATCTGCGTCAACCACTATGCCAACTCCGTGCTCTCCCATGATGAGGGGACGGCCGACATGGCCCTGTGGACACGTTACATGGAAGATTACAACGAGCGATACCGCGAGCTGTCCCAGGACATCGATGAGCAAAGGATGCAAAAACTGTATGGCGAAGACTGGGAAGGACTGTTTGCCCGCAATGCGAACGTGACATTGAACGACCAGGATATTTCCCGCATCCAGGCCCTGTATAATACAGAAGGCGATCCTGACAATGACAGCGTATTGCAGCAGTTGAGCGGATTCTCTTTTGGTGAATACGATGAAGAGAACAACCCGTTTCAGCTCTATGTCATCCATGAGAAGGAAAACCAGATCATCACCCTCAATTACATTTACTTCAGCGACATCTACCCCTTTTATGGATCAGAAGAGATGAATGAGGAGCGGTTCTCCCGATCCATAGAGACATCCATCAATCAATTTCCGACGCTCTATGTGTTCACCCATCCGCAGGCATTCCGCCCTTATGTCTCAGGCATCATGATGGACGAAGGCGAGATCGATGAAGCCTGTGCCCGCTTCGAACAGGCCGTGCAGACACAAAGCATCCGTTACAGCAGCCGCATCCCGCTGGAAGCTTACCGCAGCACCTTGTATCATTCGACATACATCCTGCCTTTCCTGTTTGTCATCATCCTGTGCGCAGGCACGTATGCGCGGGAAAGGGCCCGCAAGATCGATCAGATCATCGTGCCGACCGCTGCAGGAGAATCCTGGATCAACGCGGCCAAATGCATCGAGAACCTGATCACCGGCGTCATCGTGATGCTTTTGCCGATCCTCATCTCATTGCTGATCACGTGCTGATGTCGTTCTTATCCGATCAGCTGACCTGTCTGATCGGCATCCTGTGCACGCTCTTCTATTGCACGATGCTCTCTTGCTTCACCAAGAGCCAGATCTTCACGCTCATCGCGGCCATGGCACTTTCCTGCATATTGCCGCTGATGATGCTGAATGCACCGGAATGGCTGGCCGGCTTTCTCCCTTACTATTTCGCGGAGCCCGTATATCTTTCCGGCACCTTCTGGACACCGCAGCTGTGTCTTGCGGTATGGATCAGCCTAACGATCCTCTCGCTCATCCTGGTCATGGCCAAAGGCCGGCTGCACCGAGTGCACAGCAAATAAAAAAACGAGGAGACCTTGTTCCCGGAAGGGACATCGTCTCCTCATTTTTATGCTTGCCGTTCATTCTGACAGACACGTTCGATATGCATGGCCAGATAACCGGTCTCGATCTGCGGCACTTCCCGGTTCAATGTCCGGCTCAGCCGCTCGATGATGTGCGCCGCCACCTGATAAGAATAGGGGAACGCGTTTTTCGTATATTCTTCCATATCCAGCGTAAGCGTCTCATTCTCCCGCAGGCGCGCCATCAGATACTTCATATGCGTGAGCAGCCGGCTGTATGAAAGAGAATTCACATCGATGGACAGCCCGCATTCCTGTTCGATCTGCTGGATGCTCTCATTGACGATGACGGCTGCCAGCATGCCCTCATCCACCTTTTCGCCCATCGCGCTGTGAATATGCAAGGTGATATAGCCTACTTCATCTTCATTGATGTCCTCATGCACACGCGCAAGGATGATCTGCCGGCCTTTCAGCGCCACTTCATATTCCCTGGGATACAGCAATCGGATATCGTTGGAAAACGGATTGGTGATGTTCATCTTGCTGCGGATGCGCGTGAGCGCAAATGCGATGTGATCTGCCAGCGGCACCAGGATGTTGCGGTCGATCTCACCGAATTCCCGTTCAGCCAGCTCCACGATCTCTGCACTGATCTCCAGATAGAGCGGATCCATGCTGCGCAGCACATCCCGCGTCTCTCCCTTGCTCGTCTTCTGCTGCAGCTCATACACGCTGCAGCCCTCCGCCTTGCCGATCTCCAGCTGTTCATTGATCCGCCGGCCGAAGCCGATTCCTTTGCCCAGCAGCAGGAGAGCACGGCTGCTTTGCGCATCGTGCACGATGAGCGCGTTGTGATTGAGTACCTTGATGATCTTTGCCATGCTCTTCCTCCTTCAGGCATTATCTTACCCTGATCAATTCATCTTCGACAGAAACCGTGCCCAGCTTCAGCAGCTCCAGATGATGCTCGCCTAGATTGGTGAATACCAGCGGCACCGCATCAGAAGGCGCATTGGCCCGGATGTAGTCAAGATCGATCTCCATGAGCTTGTCGCCGCGGCTGACCTTCTGGCCGTTTTCCACAAAGACATGGAATCCTTTTCCACCCAGCTTGACCGTATCGATCCCGGCATGGATGAGGATCTCCACTCCCTGAGTGGAGGTCAATCCGATCGCATGCTTGGTGTCAAAGACAAACTGCACGGTCGCATCACACGGCGCGTACACCGTGCCGTCTTCCGGGAAGATCACGATGCCGTCTCCCATCATCTTCTGCGCAAATGTCGGATCCGGCGTCTCCGTGATCAGCTTCGCCTCGCCCTTCATCGGGGAAACGAACACTTCGCTGATCTCCTGGGTCTTCGGCTCTGGTTGCGCTGCCGTTTCGATCATGGCCGGCTCTTCCACTTCCACCGGATCCTGCAGATATTCTTCCAGATCGGATTTTATCACAGAAACACGCGGTCCGTAAATCACCTGGACACCTTTTCCTTTACGGATGACGCCGGCTGCCCCGCTTTGTTTCAAGATACCTTCGTTCACTTTGTCCGCATCATTGACCGTCACACGCAGCCTGGTCGCGCAGCAGTCCACATCAGAGATGTTGTTCGCGCCGCCAAGCCCTTTGGTGATCATGGCAGAAAGCGCATTAGGCGCAGCAGCGGCATTGCCCGCTTCCTTGCGTGCATTCACATCGGCCTTCGTATACAGCTTCGTCTCTTCATCGTCATCTTCACGTCCCGGCGTCTTCAGATCGAACTTCTTGATCAGGAACTTGAAGATGAAGTAATACAGGAAGAAGTAGATGATGCCGACCGGGATGATCAGCATCCAGCTGGTCTTGTCATTGCCCTGCAGGATACCGAACAGGAACAGATCGAGGAATCCGCCGGAGAACGTCAGTCCGACCGCGATGTTGAGCATATGCGCGATCATATATGCTGCGCCGGCCAAGATGACCTGCACGACGAACAGCATCGGCGCGACAAACAAGAAGGAGAATTCCAGCGGCTCGGTGATGCCGGTGAACATGGACGTCAGCGCGGCAGACAGCAGCAGGCCGCCTGCGACTTTTTTCTTTTCCGGCTTTGCGCAGTGATACATCGCCAGCGCCGCGCCAGGAAGACCAAAGATCATGAAGATGAACTCACCGGAGAAATACCGTGTGGCATCTGCGCTGAAATGGACGACGCTGGGATCAGCGAGCTGAGCGAAGAAGATGTTCTGACCGCCCTGCACCAGCTGTCCGGCCACTTCCATCGTGCCGCCCACCGCAGTCTGCCAGAACGGCAGATAGAATACATGATGCAGGCCGAAGGGGATCAGGGCGCGCTTGATGATACCGAAGATCAGCGTGCCGACATAGCCGGTGCCCGTCACCAGGCTGCCCAGCGCATAGATACCGTTCTGCACGATCGGCCAGATGAAGAACATCAGGATGCCGACAAAGACGAAGACGACCGTGGAAATGATCGGCACGAACCGGCTACCGCCAAAGAAGGACAGCGCGTTCGGCAATTCGATCTTGTAAAAGCGATTGTGCAGCGCGGAAACGCCAAGACCGACGATGATGCCGCCAAACACGCCCATCTGCAGCGTCTGAATGCCACACATGGACGCGATCGTTCCGCTCAGCACATCTGGCGCGATCGACCCATCTGCCAAGATCTGCCCATCAATCGTCAGCATCGCGTTGATGGATACATGCATGACGAAGAAGGCGATGACGGCAGACAGTGCCGCGACTTCCTTTTCCTTCTTGGCCATACCGATGGCGACGCCTGCCGCAAAGATCAGCGGAAGGTTGTCAAAGATGGCGCTGCCGGCCTTGGACATGACCGTGAGCAGGCCGTGAAGCACTGTGCCATCGCCCAAAATGCCCTGCAGGCCATAAGAGGCGATCATGGTTTCATTGGTAAATGAGCTTCCGATACCCAGCAGCAGCCCGGCTACCGGAAGGACGGCGATGGGAAGCATGAAGCTTCGCCCGATTCTCTGCAATACACCGAAAATCTTGTCTTTCATCGTTTTTCTCTCCCTTTCTGCCCGGGAGTCATCCTTATCCGTCAGCCGCGCCGGCATACAAAAAGGCATTAACATCAAAGAATCCCCCTGGGACTAATTTCTTCAATAGTTAATGCCTGCATGACCAGTAACACTCTATATCTGGTTTAACTATAGCAAAGTAAGCGGTTTCTGTCAATAAAAATCACGCTGAACGAAGAAAAAAACACAGATGGATCCGCTGTACGAGAGTCCGATCTGTGCTTCATTTCTCTTTATGCGCTATGCGTCACGCTTTGTTGCGGCGTTTTTTGATCACCATCAGGAGGACGCCGCAGGCGGCCACTGCCAGCACGCCGACGAATAATCCGGTCTGTGCCTGTGCTGCGGTATTCGTCACTGAAGACGAAATCCCTGAAGATGCCGTCGTTCCTGCGCCATCCACGGAAGCGCTGCTGGCCGGCTCAAGCGCGTCGATGGCATTCTGGATCTCAGTGACCGCAGCGTCCACCGCATCCTGCGACGCCTCCGGATCGCTGAGCAGCAGCTTGTTCTGCGCGATCGCCTGATTCAGCGCCACGACCGACGCGCGGCTGTAACTGCTCAGATCAAGGCTGTTCGCATAGGCGATGATCTCTTCCAGCGCGCTGGTATCCGCCTTCGTTCTCGCGTTCAGGCGTGCTTCACGCATTGCCTGCGTTGCGGCGGCGACCTCTTCCTGGGTCGCGTTCGCATCGTCATAGACCTGCTGTGCAGAAGCCAGCTTGTCTGCCAGGCCTTCTACGCTGCTCGGTACATAGTCATCGAGATTGGCGATCATCTCATTGACCAGTTCGATCTCGTGTGCGAGCGCGCTCTTATCTACGCCTGCTTCTTCAACTAATCCCGCGATCGCATCGCTCAGGTTCGTGATGGCCTCGGTGACCTCTGATGTCGTGGCATCGTCATTGTCGGCCACGGTCTGTGCAGCTGTGATCGCTGCCTGCAGGGCTTCCAGGCTTTCTGCCGTATATTCCCCATCGAGGTATCCGTTAGCGGCCTCGATCAATGCGTTCAGCTCTGCCTTGGAGACGATCTCCCACAGCTCCTGTGCTGCTTTGGTCATCGCTTCATTCGCTGCCTTCAGCTCATCTGCGCTTGCATCTGCATTGGCGAGCAGATCTTCCGCTGCGGCGACCGCATCTTTCAGCGCCTGCACCTTGCCCGGACGAATGCCGTCCACATTGGTCAAGATATTTTCATTGATGAATTCGATCGTCGCTTGTACATCTGCTCTCAGGGCGTCTGTGCTTTCATCGGTATTCAGCGCCTGCATCGCTTCGCTCAGGTTGAGCAGAGCGGTCACGACCTCCGTAGAAGTCGGCGCGTCTTTATCCAGCACGGTCTGTGCAGCCGTGATCGCTGTCTGCAGCGCCGCATCATCAGATCCCAGCGCATTGGCCTTCTCGACCATGTTCTGCAGTGCGGCGATCGCTGCTTCGCTTGCCTGATCCTGACCTTCCGGCTCAGCAGCCGTGATCTCGCCAGCCTCAGGCAGCTGAGCATGCGCTGAATCCACGGTGCCATCGCTGTTCAGTCCGCCCGGCGCCATGCTCAATGAAAGCTGCGTATTCATGAACTCTTCATAACTGATATCTGAACCTTGTTCGACATCATAACCTACGCCGTCATCATACAGCGGATCCTGGATAGAATCTGTATTGACGCGCCATGAACGCTCTGCTGTGACACGTACCTGATAATAGACATCTTCGATGATTTCTTGATCTGTCACACTGTCTGTCGCGTTATCTGACCAGATCGCATAAGAGGCGCCGATGATCTTGCCATCCATCTCGCCCATCTGCGGATAGACAAACTCGCCATTGATGAACGACATCTGTTGCTTGACGCCCATCTTGGAGAACTTGCCCGGATTCCATCCCTGATTGTGCTGCGCGATCTCATCGCTCTGATTATGCGTCTCACGCACATACGTTCCATCATAGATGTTGTTTGCAGAACAGATGAACGAACCGTTATTATACGCATAGTACATATAATCCGCCGCAATGTTGATCAAGTCGTGTCCGCTGCTCAGCAGCTCATACACATTGGCGTTCGCCGTGCTCGGATCCCAATACAGCACCTGGATATCCGAATCGATCAGCGCGGCATCCCCTGTCTTGATGCCGTCATTGAACATGCGCACCTGATAGCCCATGTCCTTGAGCATCGCATTCAGATCATTGACATAATCCACATACGTCTGTGAGTTGGTGTCATAGCCAGTCGCCTCATCGGCAGAGATGTTAAAGATCGTGCATCCTCTGCCGGCAAAGTAATCCGCATACTTCTGCACCAGGCTGACCGCAAATGATCTTGCCTCCGCATCATCCAGATTGATCGTGCTGGCAGATACCTGATATTGCGGATACTGTGCCAAGATCGTATCCATGTGTCCTGGAGAGTTCAATGTCGGAACGATCGTTACCCCATAAAGGTCAGCCAGGGCAATGATCTCATCCATATCGCTCTGCGTCAATGTCCGCTCAGAAACGACGTCGCTCAGATCATCGCTCATCGTTCCATCCGCCCAAGTCAGCGTCATGTCATCCAGCGCAAAACGGAAGCCTTTGTTGTTGGAAAAATCAAGATAAAGCGTATTCATCTTGTTCCAGGACATGTCCTTGATCATCGCTTCCAATGTGTCCACATTATAGAACCGCCGTCCGCAGTCCAGATAGATGCTGCGCTCCTTGACATCCGGATAATCCTGAATCGTACCGCATTCCATGGTTCCCATGTTCTGCGCATAGACATTCATCGCATACTTGATTCCGGCAGCGCCTTCCGCCGTGATGACGATGTTGTCTTCCGTGATATCCATCTCATAGGCCTGCTGCGCATCCGCGCCATCATTGGCCACATCGCCGAGACGGATCACGATATCGCCGTCTCTCACATTTTCCTGCGGGCCATAGACGATATCCATGACATTTCCGGAATGGATGCCTTGCGCAGCGCTCTCGCTTGCTGCCAGCTTCAAGGTATCCGCAATGTCGCCTTCCGGCGCCGCATCGCTCACATAGTAGATCCGTGACTGTTCCGCAGTCACAAAGCTTCCTGAAGTCTTCTCATAGCTTTTCACCGTAGGCATGGATGTCGTGCTCGTTTCCTCAGCCTGCGCTGAAACAGAGAAGCTGCTCAGCACCATGGCACATGCCATGAACGCCGCGCACAGTTTCCTGCCCAAATGGGCACAGCTCTTCTGCTTCATTTCGATCTCCTCACTTTCCTGTCGATGGCATCCGCCATCAACCACTTGTATGATAGGTCTAACCATGCAGGGAATCAAGCGCTTTCGGCCGATTTCACCTAACCTTCACAGTTGAGCTTCCGATACGATTTTTTAAGAAAAACAGACATATCAAAACATCGTATACACATATATGATTTCTCAAATACAACCAAAACAAAAAAAACTGTCACCTGCTCGATCTTTGAGCAAGCAACAGCATCGTTGTTTGATCAGGAATGGTTAGGATTTGCATCCATGATGGCAAACCCATAATGGGTGTAAAGCGTACCATTATCAGATTGCCAATGTGCATAATACATATTGCTATTACCGCTTTGTGTTCCAATATGTGCATTTGATATTACTGCATTCTTCACCGTGCCATCATTGTTATGTTCATAGCCAATACTATGATCGACATCATATGAAGTAGACTCATTGCCGCAGTTTCCGTGAGCAAGGCCATCCGCATATACTTTGTTCCCATCCCACATTGTGTATCGATACCGACCGGATCCATCTGCTCCATTAAAATACCTTGTAGCAGTACCATCTCCTATTTCCGTTGCCGAACTTCCCGGAATCGCACATACCAATGTATAACATGCCGCAATATACTCATTAGGCGCAAATACTTCACTCATCATCATTGGTCTTACATACTCTCTCATACTCAAAAACCCCTTTCTGTACTGTTTCTGTATTATCGTATCTGCATGATCGCTCATGTATTGGCCGGTCTTATTGGAGAGCTGGCACGCTCTGGCGCAGAAGCTGTTTAATCTCATCTTCATTCATATCAGGAAGATGGACGATATCCTCGGGCGTGCATCTGATATGCTCCGCGCTCACTCCTGGATACTTTTTCTTCATTTTGCCTCCTCTTCGTCTTATGAAGGCTGTGCGGGAAGGTACCTTTGCGTACACTTTTTTTGTCGTTTCTGACATATTTGCCCGAAGAAAAAAGCTCTGGCTGAGTGCGCAGAGCTTTTATGGTCAACTCATGAACGGACATTTCTTCGCTTTAACATCCATGCCATAAGTGCGGAGGTCATCAGAAGCAGGACGAATGCGTCGGTCTGCAGTTCAGCCATGGTCTTGGCTGCTTCACTGTCTGTTCCTGCAGATACCGCGCTTTCCAGCATCTCGCGCATCGCGGTGCTCAGTGTTTCTGTCACTTCATTCACTTCTTCCTGGGTCGCGTCTTCCTTTATGGAAATCTGCTGGGCCTGGACAAGTGCCTGTCGGAATGCCAGCACTTGCGCTCTGCCGTAGCCGCCAAGAGTCATCGCATTGGCGGTCTCGATCAGCTCATCGAGCGCGCTCTTATCGGCCTTGGTCCTTGCACGCAGACGCGCTTCTCTCAAGGTCTGGGTCGCTGCATCGATCTCTTCTTGCGTCATCGCGTCAAGCGCGGTCTTTGCCGCATCAACTTTTTCCTGTAAGTCTTCTACCGTGCCTGGCACATAATCATCGATGTTGGCCAGGATCGCTTCTGCCAGTTCGATCTCGTGTGCCAATGCGCTGGTATCCAGCACGATCTTTTCCAGGCTGGCGATCGCATCAACCAGGCTCGTGATGGCTTCTGTGACTTCTGCCGTCGTGGCGTCGTCATTGTCTGCCACGCTTTGTGCTACGGTGATCGCATCCTGCAATGCCGCGATGCTTTCTGCGGTATAACTGCCTTCCGCGTATCCGTTTGCGGCCGTGATCATCTCGTTCAGCTCATTCTTCGAAACGATCTGCCACAGTTCCTGTGCTGCTTTAGTGAGTGTTCGGTTTGCTTGTTTCAGCTGATCGGCAGTTACTTCTTCATCATCAAGCACATCTTGCGCAGCGGTGATGGCATCTTTCAATGCCTGTACTTTGCCTGGGCGGACATTGTCCACATTCGGCAGGATATTGGCATTGATGAACTGGATCGTTTCTTCCAGGTCTGCTTTCAGCGCATCTGTGCTTTCACCGGCATTCAGTGCCTGCATCGCTTCACTCAGGTCGAGCAATGCGCTGATGAGTGCGGTCGCGGAAGCATTATCTGGATCAGTAAGCAATGCGTTGGCATTGGCGATCAGATCGTTCAGCTCATCGTTCTGCAACGCTTCTGCCTTGTCGACCACATTCTGCAATGCGTCGATGGCCGCTTCGCTCGCTCTGAGCTGCAAGGCTTCCATGGCAGCATGCAGGGCCGCTGCTGCCTGACCAGCCTGTTCCTTCGTCGCCTGCTCATCGGCTGCGACCTCTTTCGCGCTCTCCAATGCGGATACGAACGTCTTCCAGCTGTCTGCCGTATGATCATCCTCCTGCAGCAGCGCAGCCTCTGCGATCAGGCTGTTGAGCTCATCCTTGAAATCGGCGATGACCAGTCTGTCGATGGATTCACGCAGCTTCCATTCCGCCTGATCGACGTCATTCTGCGTCGCTTCCGCATCAGCGAACACTTCCTGCGCATGGGCATACGCCGCTTTATATTCTGCGTAGCTTGCCGGGGTATAGGCGTCCTCGTCCAGCTTCGTCTCGATCAAAGCGGAGAGCGCGCTCTTATCCAGTTTCTTCTCCAGCGCTTCGCGCGCGGCGACTAGCTGGGCGGCAGCTGTGTCGATCTGCGGCTGCGTCGCCTGTTCATCAGCGAATACCGCTTCAGCCTGTGCCCGAGCCGCTTCATATGCCTGTACGCTCGCTTCGCTGTAAAGGCTGAGATCCACTTGTTTGTTCAGCTCTTCTTCCAATACTGCCTTATCCTGGATCTGTGCTTCGTTGAACATGACTTCTGTGATCTTCCACCAGTATTCGGCCGCCTGGGTGACGGTGATCCGCACGGCCATGACCGGCGTTTCTTCCAGCGTAACGACTTCATGTTCATTTTCACCGATTTCCGCGATGCTCTGCCAGCTATTGCCATCTGCGGAGATCTCCACTCTGCCATGATGCAGGATATCTGAACCAGCATTGACAGAATAAATGTCGATCTGCGAAAGAGCTAACGGTTCCCGGAAGCTGAACTGGATATGATCGCCTTGTGCCTGGTTATTCTGCAGCCAGGTCAGTGAAGATGTGTCGCCATCGATCAGCCTGGATAACGCATGATCCTGATAGACGCTCTTGTTGCTGGAAATGGTGATATAGTTGCGCATGCTCAATCCGGCCTTGGCTTCTTCGATGCGTGCGCATGCATAGTCGACAAGCGCCTGATCCGCGCCGGCATGATAATAGATCGTGCTGCCATAGTCCAGGGCCTGCGCATATTTGTTCCAGCTTTGTTCAGAATACTCATTTTCATTGAGCGTTTCTCCCAGCAATGTCTGCAACGCAGATTTATCCGGAACGGCTTGCGGCGCATTGTCATTTTCCAGCATCGTCAGCTTGTCAGAGATCATATTGGCCAGCTGATTCATGGTGCTGACCGGTCCGGTCTCCAGCATCGCCTCCAATGTCTGCAGATCCGTATAGACAGACTGTGCAAAGGCGCTGCCATCATCGCAGCTGCTCAGCCGCTCTTGCGCTTCCGCGATGAACTGCACGAAGCGCTCGGTGTCATAGCCATACACCTCAAATTCAGTAAAGTTGCCAGAGTATCTGCCGCCGGTCGGCCCATAAGTAAAGCGTTCCAGCTGCTGATATTTCACATAACGCGCCTTGACCAGATGATCAAAATGCACGGTCACGGTCTGTTTGGTGCCGCCATTGAGATCACGATATTCCGCAACCTGGGTCCAGGACTGCCCGTCTTCGCTGACCTGAATGGCATATGCGTTGGGAAGCTCATTGAAGCGGATGATCACCCGGTCCAGCAGATAAGGCTTTTCCAGATCTACGCTGACCCATGCGTCATCATCGGTGTTCAGCGAGATCCTGGTGGACTCACTGCCATCGGTCGCGTTGGCCGGATCAAACTGCGGATAGACCAATGTGCCGTCTTCGTTATATCCGCCTTCGACACCGCTGACTTCCACGTTTTTATGCAGGGCGATGTTGCCGCTGTCTTCGCTTTCTGAAGCGCCCGCTACCTGCGCGGCGCTCATGGCATAGTTGTAGAGCTTCAGATCATCCATGGTGCCATAGATGCCTTCTCCGATCTGCTCGGTCGGCATCACAAAGGTAGAGGAACCTTGGCTGGACGCGCCGCTGACCTGATAATACTCACCGCTGCCGACAAACATGCCATTGATGTACAGCGAAGTGTTGGTCTCATCACAGACGATCGTCATGGCAAAGGTCACGCCGAGCGGAATATCCGCATCGATGAGGTAAGCATAGCCTTTGCGTTCATAGCCGAAATGACCTGTACCATCATAATTGTAATAGAACTTACCGTCTTTGCCTGAGAATAACAGTGCGTTTTCTCCGGTCGCGGAATCGATGGTGATATCACATTGCAAAGTATACGGATAGCCAAGCGTATCAAATGGCAGTGAGAGATATCCTTCTCCTTTCAGCCGCAGCGCATCGTCTTTCGCATACAGATCATGCACTTCTGCGTCATAGCCATTGCCGCTGGCATCTTCCGCAATGCCGTCCGCGATATCATCAAAATCATAAGAAGCCACCAGCGAGGACTCGCTTTCCACATAACGGCCTGGATTGGCATTCGGCGCATGCGTGCCTAATGCTTCCACGCGTTCCATGAACTCATCGCTCGTCTCATCATCGTCTTCGCCATACCAGCCTTTTTCAGCCATGAGCATGACCTGATCGCGCTGACGGTCAAAGATATCAAATTCGCTAGCGCCTACTTTCATGTCATACCACAGCGCTGCTTCTCCGCCCAGCAGCTGCGGATGACCGGTCTGCAAGTAATGCCCGCCATTGAGGTTGGAATATTCCCAAGTGTCATAGAGGCTTGCGATATTGAGATAATTGTTATAATAACCGGCCCATGGCACGATGTACAGGATGCCGTCCGCATTATTGATGAAACGATAGCCTGCGTCCTTCATCTCATCAAAGCTGGCCCAGCTGTGGCTCCACATATGCGCGATGACATCGGTGCTGACCGGTGTCTCCCCGGCAAAGCCATTGGTGCCCAAAGAAGCCCAGAAGCGTGTCTCATAGCCTTTGCCATTGACATATTCGATCAGCTCGTTCATATAGCGGCGCACGACTTCTGAATATGACTTGTCATACTCATCTGTGCCAATATGGAACTTGCCGTTCTGGAATACCGGATCTTCGCCATCGAGGAATTCATCAAAGACATTCTTCATGACGCCCACAGCATTCTGATACGCTTCCTCGGTGCGCAAATCAAGATGATAGCCATCCATGAGCAGCGATTCATCGATATTGGCAAAAGCGCCCGCGTGCGCCGGCGTATCGATCTCGGTCACGACATCCACGCCATATTTTTTCGCGTCTTTCTGATACGCTTTATAGGCTTCCTGAGAGTAGACCTGATCTTTTGGCAGCCCTTCATTCAGCTGCGGATACACTTTGCTTTCCACCCGGAACGCCACTGTCTGTTCGCCGCCATTATCATTGATGTGATTGCGGAATTCGCTCAGCTTGAAATAGCCGGCATAGCGTGTCAGCTCGCTCAGATAATCGAGCGGGATATATTGTCTGGCTACATCGAGCATGACCGCACGCACCGCATACTGCGGATAATCCCGCACTTGTCCCTTCGGGATCTCATCATGTCCTTCATCCTGTGAGAGGATCTGCGAGATGCTCGTTCCGCCATACAGGATGCCCTTTTCGCTCAGGGCGCTGACCGTGAGGATATCGCCGATATCCATGGCATAGCCTTCTTCTCCCAGCACGCTGCTTTCATCCAGACGCAGAACGATATCGCCTGTCTGCGGGTCATCCTGGGTGATCACACAATCCAGATCAGACATTTCCTTCAGATACATCGCGATCTGTTCGGCTGTCTGCTGCAGCTGCGCGTCTTCGATCACGATCCGACCGTTGAAGACAAAGCTGCCCGTATCGCCCTTCCACTCCCGCAGTTCAGGGATCACATCTGGTTTCTCGTTTATGCTTTCCTGCGGGGCATATTGTCCGGCGATCGTCACTTTCTTGGGATCATCCCCTTGCAATACATTGCCCTCAGCGTCGCTGATTTCATAAAACAAGTTGACATTCATGTCTTCCAGCGGTGTGATGATCTTGCCTGCTTCGCTCACTACTGCAGGATTGCTCGTGGCATACAAACGGATCGTATAGCCTTGCGGCACTTGCGGCAGCACCAGATCGTCCCCTTCTGCCTGCACCGGCTGTTCCAGCGCCTGGGCGAGCACATCCTCCAGCGTCACTTCGTCCGAATACGGATAGACTTCCAGCTCATACAGCGATATGGTCGGACACTGCATATTGTCGATCGAGGCGATGATGGTGCCCAGCCGCGCATAGATCCGCACATAACGCGCGCTGACCGGTGCAGCCAGCTCAAGCGTCTCGGTGTAGTCTCTGCCATCGTTGTCCGGATCGACATAATGATGCAGCACGGTCCATTGCTGGGCATCGCTGCTGACTTGCACATCGTAGTCTCGGGAATTGGCGTTCTGCCATTTCATGACGACCGTGCCGATTTCTTTTTCCTCGCCCAGATCCACCATGGCCCAGACATTCTGATCCGGATTATCCTCCAGGTCGATAGAGGTCAGCGCCTCATCGCTGCTCCAGCGTGTGGACGCATTGCCATCGGTAAGGTTGGCCGGGTCAAACTGCGGATACGTCAGCGTCCCATCATCCTGAATGCCGCCTTCGACACCGCTGACCGTGACCGGGCGATTCAGCGCCAGGTTCTCTTCCTGCGCGGATGCGCTGATGCCGCTCCATGAAATAACAGAAAGCGCCATGAGCGCAGATAAAATGATCTTTGATATTTTTCTCAGCATTTTCCCACCTCCGAATCAGAAAAATATCATTCTTTTCCTATCCCTGTTCACCTTTTTCATCCTCTTCTCTCATTTTGACAGATGTGTGACACAGATGTGAAGAAATTCTGGACAAGTGGCAAGATCAGGCGGTTTTCCGGCAAAAATAGACCATATCTCATTGGATATGATCTTCATGGTCACTCCTCTTGCTTATTTCCTGCCACGTCCGCAATTCATCCAGGCGTCCTTGCAGCGTCATCTGCGCCGCCTGCAGCGCGTCGCTGCCCAATATCAGCCGCAGCGGCGCATCTTGGCGCAGTGCTGTATCGACGATGATCGCTCCGCCTTTGGCCGGATCACCAAGCTGATCATGCCGCACTGTCTGCTTTCGATAATACTGCGCCAGCGCATCATAATCAAGAATCCGCATCTCGCTCTCTTTCAGTTCGCTGTCATAAAATGCCGTGCGGAAAGCGCCAGGCTCCACGAGCATGACGCGTATGCCTAAATGTGCTGTTTCTTTGGCCAATGCCTCACTGGCCAGTTCCAGCGCGCCTTTGGCTGCGGAATAATAGCCATTGCCTAAGGCACCGCGTACCGCCCCGATCGAAGATACATTGATGATCATGCCGCTGTGGCGCGCCCGCATTCCCGGCAACGCCAGCTGGATCAGACACATCGGCGCAAAGAAATCGGTATCAAACAATTCCCGCACTTGTGTCGGCTCACTTTCCTCGATGGCCGCGCGATAACCATGGCCTGCATTATTGACGAGCACATCGATGCGGCCAAAACGCGCATAGACTTGGTGCAGTGCTTTTTCCATGCTTCCGATCCGATCCAGTTCCAGCTTTACGGCCATGGCCTGCTTAGGAAATTCCGCAACCATCGCATTCAGCTTTTCTGGTGATCGTGAGGTCAGCGCGACGGCATCCCCGCGGCGCAAGGCCGCTTCCGCGATGCCTTTGCCCAGTCCGCCGGAAGCGCCGGTGATCATCCATACGTTTTGCATCCAGATGCCCTCCTTCAGCGGATATAGTTGGTGCTGATGCGCTTCTCTTGTTCAGGCAGCGGCAGTCCTGCATCCGCGGCGATCTTCAGGCTGTTCAGCATCCAGGCCATGTTGCGGCCGAGCACCCGCATGATCTGCATGTCCTCTTCATCCTGGCGCACCTGCGCAGGCGTATGCCCGTGCACCATGTTCCAATATCGCGAAGAGACGATCGGCATCTGTGCATATAACAAGTATTTGTTCAGTTCATCCAGCGCAGCGCTCGTCCCTGCCCGCCGTGCAGAGACGATGGCTGCGCCCGGCTTGAAGGCAAAGCGGTTCAGACCGGCACAGTGATCCGCGTAAAAGGAACGGTCCAGGAAAGCGATCATGGATACGGACGCGGAAGCGAAATGGACCGGTGCGCCGAAGATGAATCCATCCGCATCCTTTGCCGCATCGAGAAACACATTCACCCGGTCGTCGTGACAACACTTTCCTG
>UMLM01026416.1_pt1 | contig 16867 bp, 20 predicted proteins | sample 1966571 | NCBI WGS metagenome assembly UMLM01 (sample SAMEA4836203, study PRJEB28245) | human gut metagenome | biome: gut microbiome; material: fecal sample | place: Denmark | collected 2008 | reverse complement strand
GCAGCCCAAGCTGGAACAATCTATCCTCAGCCCCAAGAAGCTGCGCCGCTGCGAAGTCTGCGGCACGGGCATTCTCGCCCGCTCCGGCAGGATAAAATACTGCCCCGCCTGTGCCGCAGCAGTTCATCGCCAGCAGAAGGCGAAATCCGCCCGCAAACGGCGGTCGGGCGTAGACAATTCAGGGTCAAAAAGCCCTTGAATTGCAAGCATTCCCGCACCGCCAAAGCCGCGCGGCAATACGATTTCCCTCGCGGCCGCGAAATCGAGTTCTATTTGTCTACATAGACGCCGGAACACACGCATAGATTGAAACAGAAAACGCTCTGGAAAGGAGGGCAGCCATGGAAGTATTTCTGATCTTCCCGAAATCAAAGCAGGCGCAGCAGGAGCTTGGGCAGGAGCTGGCAAAGTTCCAGTCCGAGCAAGCGCTGAAAACTGTCCAGAAGCTGCCCTGCTCCACGGAGCAGAAGCTGGAACTGGTGGACGCAGCGGTGAAGCATCTGAAAGCGCAGCAATAATATATAGCAAACGAGCAGACCAGCCTCAATAGCCGGTCTGCTCGTTTTGCTATGCTTACGCCTGCTTGAAATACTTCTCCCATGTGGATTTGAAAATCTGCACGCTTCCCTGTTCCCATCGCTTGAACTTTTGCAGCGGGACGCCAAGCTGCGCTGCATATGCTTTCTGTGTCAAACCAAGCCGCTGGCGTAGGGCCTTGATCTGCGCGCCCTGATCCCGCAGCAGAAACAGGTTATAGTCATCCAGCAAATTCTCAAGCGGCACTTCAAACAGCTCCGCCAGCTTCTCCATATGCTCCTTCGGATAAAAGTCCCGCCCTGCCTCTTCGTAATGGATGTAGGTACTGCGGTCGATGCCCGCATAGTCCGCCGCGTCACGCTGACGAAGTCCTTTTTGATAGCGATACCACCGCAGCTTGTCCGCAATTTCCGTGATCTCGGATGCGTCCGAAAACCGCAGATTGAACTTCTCGGCATCCAAAAACTTATGTGGAAGGACGACCGGGAACTTGAGAATTTGAAGCGGCGCAACTTTTAACGTACCTGCAACATTCGCAGCCAATACATAGCTACGGACTTTCAGGCGGCAGAACATAGACCATTTTGCCCCAAAAGGTTCATGGTTTTCCACCTCAACCGCCGTTTGTTCTGCTGCGATAGGATAGCGTTTTCAATACACCTGCTCGCATATGTTGCCAGGCGGATGCCCTTGTCCGGGCGGAAGGTGTTGACGGCCTTGATCAGGCCGATCGTGCCGATGGAGATCAGGTCGTCCTGATGGTCAGACTGGGTGTAGTACTTCTTGAAGATGCATTCTTGAAGGCTAATTTGCCTCGTTCATAATAGGCTGAAGCCGTTTGCCCCAGCCGCAAATAGAGTTCTAAATGGATATGTTTGTCATCACTGTCCTCACATACCACAGCGTGGTCGAGGATCGTGGCAACCACTTCTGATTGGATCGGCTCCTTGCAGTTCAGATCTGCCCATAATGCCTTTTCCAGCGCAGCCGTGTCCGTGGCTGCGATTTGCTTTTGCTGCTCCTGTTGCTGCAAGGAAATCGTTTGTGTTTGCAGCGAGGTGATCTGTTCATTGAAGCGGCTATTCCGCTTTTTGAACTCCTGCATGGTAATGGCGTCGGCCATACTCAGCTCCAGTAACTTTTCTTTCTTGTCCTCCAGCTGCTGTATTTGCGCTTGCAACCGGGCAATCTCCTTGGAGTGGTCTTCCTTCTTCTGTGTATCTGTAACGGAATCCAACACCATGCGGATAATCTGTCTCTGGTGCTTTACCAGCTTCTGAAACTGCTCTGCCAAAATAGTATCCAGTTCCGTGGTGCGAATGGTGGGCAGGTCGCAGCCCGCTTTTCCGTGTTCACGGTACATCTTACATTTCCAGAACTCCGTTTCTCCCTCCTGCGTTTTGAAGGATTGCCGGTGAAAGGACGTTCCATGCTTTCCGCAGATGATCTTGCCGCTATACGGATACCGGCTCTGATACCCCACGCCATAGGCTTTCGAACGGGCGCTCCTCTGCTTAAAAAGAGCGTTGGCCTTATCCCATACTTCTTCCGACACGATGGCCGGAATATTCGGGTCGGGATAGGATACCCATTCGCTTTCGTCGAGGAACGCTGTCTTTTTCTTGCGATAGTCCAAAGATTGAGTCTTGTTGCCACAGTACCAACCCTTATATTTAGGGTTTTGCAGGATATGGCCGATGGTACTCGTGTTAAAGGCATTGCCCTGCAAGCTGGTGTAACCACGGCGGGTCAGCTCCTGTGACAAGCTGCGAAGGCCATACTGCCCGGTGGCATAGAGTTCAAATATCTGCTTTACCGCCTCTGCCTGCTCCGGAACAATGGTCAGCTTACAGTCCTTCTTATCATAGCCCCACAAGCGATTATTACCCAGTACACGACCATTCTTGATAGATTGACGAAAGCCGAATTTCAGCCTCTCAGAGAGCTTGCGTACCTCATCCTGTGCCACACCTGCCATGACCACCAATCGGAACTCGCTATCGCTATCCAGTGTGTTGATGTTGTCATTCTGGAACAAGACGCCCACATTGTTCTCCAGCAGCTCCTGCGTGTACTGGATGCTGTCCAGCGTATTGCGGGAGAAGCGAGAGATCTCCTTCGTGATGATGAAGTCAAACATTCCCCGCTGGGCGTCTGCGATCATCCGCAGGAAGCTGTCCCGCTTGTAGGTACTTGTGCCGGAAATGCCCTCGTCTATGTATCCGGGGATGTACGTCCAGTTGGGATTTTTCTGAATAAACTCTGTGTAGTATTGAATTTGGTTTTCCAAACTGCCCTGCTGCTCCACCTTCTCGGTAGAAACGCGGGCATAGAAGGTCACGCGCAGCGGCAGGTCAAAGATCGACTTGCCCTGCCTCATCTGTTCTCTCAGCCATCGGATTGTCATCATGGGTTTCGGCCTCCTCAACCATTATTTCTTCCATAGCTTCAGTATCAGAGGTAAATCGGCATTTGTCAAAAAAACGGGAGTTGCAGGCAGAGACATACGTCTCCTCCGAAATCAACTCCCGCTCCCATAGGTGCTTCAGCAAAATCAATGCAATATCACGATCAACTTCTGTCATAAGCAACTCCTCCCTCCATAAAGTATGCGGTAATCGGGGTAATATGAATAAGCAACAACGCGCTTTCAAAAGTGCGCTCTTGCTCACTCACGCTCTTTTGACTATAAATGGATTTGTCGATAATCCCAGTTTTTTGCAGCAAAAGGCACCGCCAGCAAAGCAGCGTGATTGCCGCTTTGCTGGCGGTGCTTCTATATAATTTAGACTGTTAGCGGATATGCTTCTCAGATAGCCCAAGCCTCCATGCTGAACAACCACCGACCTCACTATGCGCGTGTAGTCTGTTAGCCGATCACACCCTCAGCACAGGTCACCTTGCCTGCCTGTAAAATACGCCAAGGGTACTTCGTCATAACTGTGATGTCTTCATCGGGTTTTCCGTCAACGATCACAAGATCGGCGATTTTCCCTGCCTTGATCGTTCCCAGATTGTCATCCATGCCGATGATCCTCGCGCTGTTGATCGTCGCCTGCTCCAGCATTTCCACGGCCGTCCAACCGCGTTCTTTCCGCAGCAGGAATTCGCTGCCGGGATTACTGCTGTAATAGTCAAGGCTCACATCCGTCCCCCACCCCGTAAGGACACCTACGCGGCTGGCTTCCAGCATCTTCTGCTGCTCACAGGATGTCTCGCGCACCTTTTTCGCAATGCTTTCCCCCAGCATACCGCTGCGCATCAAGCCAATGGGGCCCAGTGTCGGAATGATGGCGCTGTGGCTGCCGTGGCTCAGGATACGTTCAATGCACTCATCATCGATATCAGAGGCGTGCTCGATGGTGTGTATCCCCACCTCTGCGCAAAGCAGTATCCCTGCCTTGCTGTGACAATGAACTGCCGCGTATTTGCCGTAGGCCTCGGCCGTATCGTTCAGCGCCTGCAGTTCCGGTTTCGTTGTCAGAAGGGCGCCTGGAACACCATGCTCGCTGCCCACCGTTCCTGTACCGAAGTATTTCAGGAAATCCGCGCCGCAGGCGATTTGCTGGCGTCCTGCTTTGATAACTTCCTCCGGCGTGTCCGCATGAACGGTGATCGTCGAATCATCGTTACCTGGAGCGGTAGGCGCTAACGCATAGCCACAGGAAAGAATGTGTGGTGCGCGGAAAAGCCCACGTTCCGCGCCATCCCGTACCGCCATAGCCGTATAATGCGGATTGCCGCAGTCGCGGATCGTGGTGAAGCCTTGGCGCAGCAATTCCGCTGCGTAGTCCACGCAATCCAGCAGCACATCATTCTGCTTGCGGGACATCGAAAACAAGTCATCCATTTTGGTAAAATGCAGGTGCGTGTGCAGGTCAAGCATCCCTGGCAAGACCGTCCGTCCGGCTGCATCTATTTCATCACAGCTGCCGAAATCATGCCCGACCGGGAACAGGCCCGTGATCCGCCCGTCTTCTATCAACAGATCGGCCTGATCTCCATCATATCCTTCTGTCAACGCGGAGACTAACCGCGCATTCCTGATAGCCAGCCGTTCGTTCACTGCTTCTTTGTTGCCCATTTTACAAACCTCCGCAAATCGTCTCCGAACTTCGCACACTGCGCTTCACCAATGTAGGCCATGTGGCCGCCCTCATAGCCTGTGTGCCGCACACGCTCTGTCGGAAGATCAAAGTTGTTGATCATATACTCGCTGTAACTGTATGTGGTGAGCATATCATAGTAGCCATTGGCAAACAGAACTTTCATGTCCTGATTTTTTCGCATGGCATCCTCTACAAAGTGAATGGGATTGCGGGGCGCGTCAAACTCCCACGCACGACACATCTGCAAGCCGGTGAACTGATAGTCTCTATCCGTTGTGATGCCCAGTGCGTCCTTCATCACGCCATAATAACAATGGGTGAATGCCGGCATCAGCCGTTCAAAGCAAGCGTCATCACTCTCATAATGATATTGTCCACCTGCCTGCAGCGGATGTGACACAAACCGGCTGTCATACTGACTAATCAGGAAACCTTCTTCGTTGACAACCTCTCGGACATAGTCCTCCACCGACAGGCGCAGACCATGACGTTCAAAATACGCACGCGGCAGGCCGGAAAAATGGACAAGTGACTCTATGACGCCTTCCCGTTCTTCCTCCGTTGCCTTTTTCCCCAGTCCCAGCACCGGCAGATAGTACCGCAGAGCAAAATCCTCCGCCTCAACCATGACATCTTTCAGCGCAGGCTTTTCGCCCTGTGTGTGATACCAGTGCGTCGCCGCAATAGCCGGGAAATTTGTCACTGTCCGCTCCACGGGAAACAGGGATTTGTCCCGATCCAGCAGTGATCCGACTAGGATCAGTCCCGCCGCATGGATATTCAGTGCATTGCAGGTGTTGCCCAGCATATTTTCATAGAGCTGCTGAGCCATCAGTGCAGCGCGCACTGTCCCGTAGCTTTCACCCAGGATAAAAACAGGACAGTTCCACCGTTTATGACGGCTGAGAAAGCGGTCGATGCCCAACAGCATCGCCTTGGCGTCCTCCTGCGAGGATGCGTACTTTTTTACGGCATCTCCCGTCAATGCACGGCTGTACCCGCACCCCACAGGATCCATAAACACCATGTCACAGATATCCAGTATGCAGGCCGCGTTCTCTTTCATGCGAAAGGGGGGATCAAACGGTGCGGAAATGCCGTCCCCAAGGTCAATAATCTGCGGGCCGAGGCCGCCCAGGTGCAGGAACACACTGGCAGAGCCGGGCCCTCCGTTAAAGGCAAACAAAATCGGGCGTCCCGTCTTCTCCGCATTCAGCCGCAGATAGGATGTCATGAACAAGGTGGCATCCGTCCCGCCGTTTTCATCGGGAAGCGGTATCTCCTCGGATACCGCTTCGTATTCCACATCCTGCCCGTTGATGTGCACTGTATTGACAACGCGAGCATAGATCAGATCATCATTCATCGTTTCTCACCCTCCCGAATAAAGGTGCGGATATCGTTGGCCAGTGCATCTCCGCCATGGTGTCCCAGATAGGGCATATGCCCGGCGGGATACTCGCGGACAGTCACCTGTCCCTCCTCATACTTCAGCTGTGACACGGTATAGGCCACCTGTCCCACACTGGTCACTAAATCAAACACGCCGTTGCCGATGAAGATACGGAACTTCTTGCTGCGGTTCAGCAGAAATTGCAGCATTTCAAAGGGCGTGTAGCGGCTGGCATACGGCCAGTTTTTATTCACATTGAAATTGATTATGTTGAATTTGCGCTTTGTTTCAATACCCAGCACATCCCTGCGTATCTCCTGAAATGCGCCCAAAAGCCCTTGCATACAGCGGGACATCATCTCGTCGTCGCCCACCGGATCGTGCATTTGCAGCCCCGGTGTGTGGCGTCCGGCAAAGCGTGTGTCGTAGGGGCTGATGGTCATGCCATGTTCCTCTTGAAACCAGCGCAAAAAGTCCGCCATTGTAACACGCAGGTCGTTGTGCAGCAGCACATGGCTGCTGATGCCGATCAGGGATGACAGTTCCTTCGCGAGCTGCGCTCGATCCTCCGCAGGCAGCCGCCCGCCTAGATACAGCGCTCGCACATACTTATCCGCGCAGAATTGATACGCTCGCGCCACAGCATCGGTAAGCTCGCCCTTTTGCCCGCCGTAATACCACGCAGTAGCTGCATAGGACGGCAGCATGCTTACGCTTTCCTCCAATCCGCGCTCCTTCTCGGTGTAATCCGCCGGATCGGGGTCGCGCAGGATCACATTGCCCAGATTTAAGATGCCGTCGATGGCAATGCCCTTGGACACGCAGCCTTCGTACAGGCAGCCGCCCATTAAATAGTTGGCCACAGCCACGCTGCGGACAGAGCCGTAGCTCTCCGCCAGCAGGTACTTCTTAGACCGGAACCTGTCATGTTCGATGATCCAACGCTCCATGACATCGGCGATGACACGGGCATCGTTGACAAAACCGTAAGCACATTGTGCCAGCTCCGCGCTGTTTTCCTTGCCGTATCCTGTCCCTACCGGGTCGAGGATCACAATGTCGCAGACATCCAGCGGAGAATAGGGGTTGTCTTCCACGCTGTAATTGCCGGAACCGCTCAATGTCTCCACATCGTCGCAGCAGGCGTGCTTCGGCCCCAACACCCCCATGTGCAGCCACAGGCTGGACGATCCCGGCCCCCCGTTGAATGCAAACAGGACAGGTCTGTCTTTTTCGCTGTTTTCGCGGAAATAGGTGTAAACGAATACGCTGCCAGCCTCGTCACCGTTCTCATTTTTTACAGGATAGTCACCGCACTCACTACGGAATGCGACTTCCTGCCCGTTGATGATTGCTTTGCCATGGCGTTCTACTTTATCCATGCTGTTGCTCCTTCTTCTCCGTGCCTGCGGACACCATACTATTGAGGCATCCGCAGGCACGGTACATTCTTCGTTCAGGCGTTTTGCTTCTGCTTGCGCTCCTCGATCTCCTTCTGCATCTGCGGGATACGCTTCTCATACTTCCGCATCAGCAGGGCGAAAATCAAGGTGGCCGCATAGATCAGGCCGGGGATCAGCGTGCTCTCGTAGAAGAACAGATTGCAGACGCTCTCCGGCTGCACGGCGGCACCCGCCTCATAGGGTACAAATGCCAGCACATAACCTAGGATCGGGCCACCAATGGCCATACCAATTTTATAAGACAAAGAGTAGGAGGCTGTCAAGATGGCATCGGAATCGTTGTCGTTGTTTTTCCATACTTCAACCAGAATCGGCACTTACCCTCTTTTGAACGGGTACGGTCAATGATAGCGCCCATCATGGGGTCGTTGGTGGTATCCCAAATCTTGGCGATCAGGATAATGGTCGCCGCCACGGTAGAATCAATATCGCAGACATCTGTGTAAAAATACAGCATGAAGGCTGCCATCGCCACGGCCAGCAGCGCTTTGGAAAAACTTCCGGCAGCATACAGGATCTTCACCCGCCACGGCAATACAACGGGCTTACTTGGGTCAACACTTTCTTTTCCGTAGTTATTCCACTCCGTTATTTTTCAATCTCTGCGATCATCTCAACTTCAATGGGGATGTTAAAGGGAAGCTGTGTGACAGCTACCGCGCTTCTGGCGTGAAGTCCCTTCTCGCCGAACACCTCTGCAAACAGGTCAGACACGCCATTCATCACGGCGGGCTGCTGCAGGAAGTCCGGAGCAGAGGCCACAAAAGCCAACACTTTGACGATACGAACCTTGTCCAGGTCATCCACTTCATTTCTTAATTGACTCAGCAGGTTCAGGCCGGTCAGACGCGCTGCCTGATAGCCCTCCTCCAGCGTCAGATCACTGCCCACCTTGCCGAACACCGCCGGTTTTTTGTTCTGAAACGGACCCGCACCGGAAAAGTACAGCTGATTGCCGCTGCGCCGTGCCGTCACATAATTTGCCATGGGGGAAGGAGCTTCCGGCAGTTCCAATCCAAGCTCCGCAATACGTTTTTCGATTTTGGACATTTGAAATTCTCCTTACTGATCGCTGCAGCACAACTGCGCGATCTTCTCCGCGTAAAGTGCCGTCGTGTCAAACAACGGCATATTGGTTTCTTCTTGCTTCATCAGCATCTCAATCTCTGTGCATCCCAGAATAATGCACTCTGCGCCGTTCTGTGCCAGTTGCCCGGCGATACGATAGAATGCCCGCTTGGAAGACTCTTTTACGATACCGACACCTGTTTCCTCAAAGAGGACTGTGTTGATAAAATCGCGCTCCGGCTGTTCCGGTATCAGCACGCGCAAGCCACGCTTTGCCAGCCTGTCTTTGTAAAAGCCCTGTTCCATGGTCTCTTTTACGCCCAGCAGCCCCACAGTCTGATAACCCGCCGCCGTGATCGCATCCACCGTCACGTCCGCAATGTGAATGAACGGGATACGGATTGCCTTCTCGACACGCTCAGCATACTGATGAAGGCCGTTGCTGCTCAGCGCAACAAAATCAGCCCCAGCTTTCTCCGCACGGATGGCAGCGTCTACAATGACAGCACCTTTTGCATCCGCATCAGGTGCATCCAGAATATCCTGCAGATTTACATTGATAAGCACCAGCTTCGCACAGTTGTGTCCGCCTTTTTCTTCCGCAACCTTGGCATTTATGTACTCGTAAAGCTGCTTTGTGGAGTGCCAGCTGACACCGCCAATAATTCCTCCGACTTTCAAACTCAAGATCCTTTCCTGTGCCATTTTCTCTTGCTCCTGATCCTGTGACTATTCTAATCGCAGCCGAGATTGCAATTCCGCTGCGTGTATGATAGAATAACAACAAGGTAGTCTTGAGCAAGGCTCCCTTATGACACATTTCCACAGGGGCCGCCCGCTCAGTTGATCCCTGTGGGGATGTGCTCTTCTTTTGCCTGTGCGCTATGCTTTTCGCACAAAAGCAAGTCACCTCTTTTCTGCGCCTATTGACAACTATGCCTAACTAATGTATAGTTGTATCAAAAAGGTGAAAATTTGTCAATACTAAGTTTATATTTTTTCAACCAAATTTGTAGTAGGCATCTTTTCTCCTTATAAAGGAGGTCATTGTATGAATAAAACAAATGCATATGATTTTTTGTGCCGTTCTGCGGAGGGCATCGCTAAAATGTTCGGGAAATATTGTGAGACTGTCGTGCAGGAAGTTGTCGGACAGGAGATCGAGGTCGTTGCCATTTATAATGGCCATGTCTCAGGCCGAAAGGTCGGCTCAACACGCAGCATCTATGGTGATGATGTGTCGGCAGATGACTTTGATTTTTCCAAGCTGTCTCAGGACAGCTCCAATCAGTTGGTAACTCTCTCTGATGGAAAGGTCATAAAGTCCTCCTCCTATTACCTTCGGGGTACAGATTTCACCTACATTCTGGGCATCAACTACGATATTACCCTGATGGAGCAGATCCGCAATTATGCTGAGGACATCAGTCTGACAGAAAGCGATTTTCTTGGTTCACTGCAGGTCAAAAAAGAAATTTCTCTGCAAGCACTGTACGAAGACGCTTTATTTGTCATCAATAAGCCTGTTCGTGTTTTCCGCAAGGCTGACCGTCAGACACTGATCCGTCTACTTAATGAAAAGAATTTCTTCGGCCTCGCCAAGTGTATTCCATTCTTATCGGAGAAGCTGGATGTGTCCAAATACACGATCTATAAGGACTTGAATGAATTAGGCATCACCCACCAGTGAGCCTAGATCGACTTATCTCATATCGGCAAACATCAATATCATTTCATTCTCTCCGTATTTTCGTGATGATGGATGGCCCAGCCGCTCCTCGCTGTCAAGGATTCGACTTCGCCTCGCTGCGCGTCCTTGACAGCGATGCTCTGCTGCACAGACAGGTATTCAAGGCGGCGATTCCGCTATTTGCCGACAAATATTGGCTGTATGGCTGATTTCATAGGTGTGCAAAATGCTCTGGCCTTTTGCACGGGCAGACAGTGGCGTGAGCCGCTGCCTGCCTGTTCTTTTTTCTGCCTTGGTCTTCCGTGCTTAACCTGATTTGCTTGACTTTCCATCCAACAATCTGTACCCTTAAATCGTATCAAATTATAGAGAGGGAGGCGAAGCCATGCAGGGGGATTTTGAAGCGTTCTATCTGCGACACTTTAAGGCAATCTACCGTGTTTGCTATGCCTTTATGAGAAACGCCGCAGATGCTGAGGACTGCACAGAGGATACCTTTGTAAAAGCTATGTCCTGCGGCCTTGATTTTGAAAATGAGCGGCATGAACGGTCATAGCTCACAACGACTGCTATGAATATCTGCAAGGACAAGCTCAGGTTTTACCTGTTCAGGAAAAGCCCGTTTTGGTGCGTCACCGGTATTTTCCGCCTGAACGGGATTTTCCCGTTTAGGTTCATCCATCCCCCTCGGCTGCTCCAGAATGGTATATTCGATGCCGCCCAGCGTACCGTCCGCGTGGCGTTCCTCCTCCTTTATTTGTTTTTGTATAGGAAAAGAGCCGGTTCACACCGGCTCTTTTTGCTTCCTGTTTTATAGTGCTTGTCCCCTATGCCAATAGAAAATACGTCTGATACACAATGTCCGGATGCCGGTTATAGCTGTCCACTCTCAGGCTGCCGGACAGCAGTTGTTCCGCATTTGGTGGTGCAATACTTAGGGAAGATGTACGCCACCAATCTTCCGCTGGGGACTCTTCCGCCTTGTATTTTTCCGCGTTTCAGCTTTCCGATTGGCATTTTGGACTACATCTTTTTGATAATGTGTGCGACGAGGCGGAGGTTGTGCTCCACGAGGAAGTTGCGCGCCTCGAGGTCGCCCTCCGCCCAGCGGCGCAGGTAGGTCTCCTCCTCCTTCGCCGAGAGGGGTTTTGGAAACGAGTGGGGATTCTCCGCCAGATGGAGCGAAAAAAACAGGCTGCCCGACAGGAGCAGCAGAGCCGCAGAAAGCATTGATGATCTCCTCCTTCGCCCCATCCTATGCCGGGGCAACAAGTCCCCATACCGGACAATTTTCGCGGCGGCGGTGGATTTCAGCGCAAGGACTTGTGCCGGAATTTCACGACATCGACCTGACGATCGCGGACAGTAATACAGATCGCGCGCGGGCGATTCTCTGCGAAATAAGGACGCTGCAGTCGCTTACGCTTAATAATACCCGTCTGATGGGCCGCACGGCCAAGGCAGAGCTGATTCAGCCGGCGCATACCGCGCGGCAGTCGATGATCACAGGTCGGAGGACGAACAGCTGTCTCTTTCCCGCAAGGTGGTCTATGACGGATATCCGCCGGACGGCGGGTCTGGGTTATCGCCATGCCGCCGCTCTGAAGATGGCTTTGAGCTGAAAGGATACGTGAAAGTCCCGCGGCTTTATTATGAGGCGGCGGGGCTTTTTCGGCCTATTGACACACGCCATAACGGAAGAAGTCGTTCTCTGTTTCAGCAGACACAAGCGGCGCCCGGAACCTCCGGGCGCCGCTTGTGTTATTTTCTATCTCAGGCCTCGCACTTCTGCTCACCCCGCGGCGGGGTGTACTCCTTCCCCGTCAGGCTCTCGGGGACGATTTTCACGATGCACGTCGCGGGCAGACACCTGTCCATGCTCTCGTTCAGGCGCTGCGTATACTTCGGGGCCAGCTCCTCGACCAGCAGCAAAATTGCCTTCACGCGCTCGCCCTCGTCCTCGACAATCTCGGCGCGGCCGCGCAGGATGGCGCTGGCGTAATCGGTCGTGAAATCGCCGGGGATCACCGCCGCGCGGGACACGGCGCAGACGCTCACGGCGGGGTTCGCACGCAGGGCATCGAGCTTCCGGCCGCTCTTGGCGCAGTGGAAGTACAGGACGCGGTACGCATCATCCACCACCGCGTTCACGGGCACGGAATAGGGCGCGCCGTCCTCTCCGATCATGGAAACCGTGACAAACGGTGCCTTTTTCAGCACGTCCCAAGCAAAACTCTCGTCTCTCTGCCGCTCTTTTCTCCGCATAACCGAACCTCCCTGCGTTTTTTCTCCAGTTTGCCAGAAAGCCCGCCGCCTGTCAAGGGCGTTTCACATGCAGAAAGCAGTCCCACTGAAAAACGGCGGGACTGCTTTTCAAGTAAAATAGGAAATCTTACTCCTCGTAGGCCACGGCGCGGTCGTAGAGGGCCTCGACGTCGGCATTGGGCTTCTTCGTGCACAGGGAGGCGATGACGGCGGCGAGCAGGCTCGCGGCGAAGCCGGGGATGATCTCATAGATGCCCGTGGAGGACAGCAGGAGCAGCCAGCCGACATCGACGACCGCACCCACCGCGATACCCGCGACGGCACCCGCGAAGTTAAAGCGCTTCCAGAACAGGCTGAGTATGATGGCCGGGCCGAAGGCCGCGCCGAACACGCCCCACGCGTTCGAGACAAGGCTCATGATGGAGCCCGCGTTCGGGTTCGAGGCGATCAGCAGCGCGATGATGGAGATGGCCAGCACCACGAAGCGACCCGCCCAGAGCATCTCCTTCTCGCTGGCCTTGTTCTTGCGCAGGACAGGCTTGTAGACGTCGCTGGCGAAGGCGGAGGCTGCGGCGAGGAGCTGGCTGTCGGCCGTGGACATGGATGCGGCGAGCACCGCGGAGAGCAGGATGCCGGAGATCACACCGGGGAAGATCTTGCGTACCATCGTAATGAACACAAGGGAGTTTGCGTTGATGGACTCGTCATAGCCGAGGAAGAGACGGCCGATGATGCCGACGAGGGCGGCAAAGATGACGATCAGCAGCGTCCAGGAAATGCCGATCTTTGCGGACTTCTTGAGGGACTTCTGGCTCTCAAGCGACATGAAGCGGATGATGATATGCGGCATACCGAAGTAGCCGAGACCCCAGCCGAGACCAGAGACAATGTCCTTCCAGCTGGCGAAGGCGTTCCAGTAGCCCGCGGGCATCTCGCTGACGCCGTGGCCCTTGAGCATGAAGGCGGCGAAGATCGGGGCGATCAGCAGCGCGCCGAGCATAAGCATACCCTGGAAGAAGTCCGTCCAGCAGACGGCGGAAAAGCCGCCGAGGAAGGTATAGCTGATGATGATGATCGCGGCGAGGTACATGGCGGCGGTCGCGTCCATGCCGATGACGGTGTTGAAGAGCGTGCCGCAGGCCTTGATGGACGAGGCGGCATAGACCGTGTAGGCCACGAGGAAGATCACCGCGCAGAGAATCTGCAGCGCGCGGGACTTCGCGAGGAATCGGTTCGTCAGATACTGGGGGATGGTGATCGCGTCGCCTGCAACGATGGAGAAGCGGCGCAGGCGCGGCGCCTCCACGAGCCAGCTGATCGTATAGCCGATGGCAAGGCCCACGCTGATCCAGACCTGTCCCACGCCGAGGGCATAGATCGAGGTCGGCAGACCCATGAGCACCCACGCGCTCATATCGGACGCGCCGGCGGAGAGCGCCGTGACCCACGGGCCCATTTGGCGGCCGCCGAGGAAGTAGGTCTTCTCGCCGCCGGACTTATTCTTGACAAAGAAGTATACGCCGATCGACAGCATGAAGATCAGGTACAAAACAAATACGACAATTTCAGATGCTTTCATACGGAATCTCCTAACCAAATTTTTAACATCCCGTGCAGTATAACACACTTTTCGACAGACGTAAATACAGAACAACGTACAGAATGAATTCTGTACGTTGTTCTGTATGGATTCAATGAATCAATTGTGTCACAACTATTTTCTGTTAGACGATCTGCGATGATGATTCAGGACAAATCCGCGTTCTTCGTGTGGAAGCCCTCGAGGAACACCGGCATCATGCGCGCGGCGTAGCCGCTGAGGGCGTACTCCCCCTCGCACAGGCACCAGTCGTACATGAGCGCGCGCTCGAACATGGCGTAGGCCTTGACGATCTCGTTGGCGGTGACGGCGCGGCTCAGCTCGCCGCGCTCCTGCCCCGTGCGCACCACCTGCGTCAGGAGCTTGAAGTACGTCCGCCCGCGGTCGAGCAGGTGCTTTTCGCCGTGGGTGACGAGCTGGGACGAGAGAAGCCGCGACAGCAGCTCCAGCGGCACGCTCGTGTCGATCATGCTGAACAGCTCCTGATTCAGCCAGATCAGCACCTCCACCGTGTCCATCCGCGGATCGATGCGCCCGCGCAGCTCCTCATACTTCTCGTCGAACAGCACCGACAGCGACCCCATCAGCGCATCCTTGCCCTCGAAATAGTGGTAAAACGAGCCCTTGCTCGTCTCGGATTCATAGACGATGTCCTCTACGGTCGTGTTCTCATACCCCTGCTCATAAAACAGCTTCCACGCCGCCGCGACAATGCGCCCCTTCGTGTTGCGCCCGTTCTTCTTCGCCACAAAAGGCCCCCCTTTGTTCTCTTCTGCGCCCTATTATACGGCAAGGCCGCGCGCAAAAGCAAGACGCGGCGGCAAATTGCCCGCCATCGGTTGTAATCGCGCGCGGAGTGTGATATACTACGATACTGATATAATAGGTCTAATTTTAAGCGAAGATATTTTTCTTTTTTTATAGAGAGGAGTCACAGCTATGAAAATTGTTGTTTTGGCGGGCGGACTTTCCACGGAGCGCCTTGTGGCGCTCACCTCCGGCACGGGCGTGTGCCGCGCGCTGCGCGAGCGCGGGCACAAGGCCATTCTGGTGGACATGTTCCTCGGTCTGGAGAACTACGAGGGGCGTCTGGAGGACATCTTCGACGCGCCGGACGGCCTGTGCCCGGATAACCGCGTGGAGAGTGAGGCGCCCGACCTCGAGGCCGTGCGCAGAAGCCGCAAAGACCAGAGCCCGTCCATGCTCGGCAAGGACGTTCTGACCGTGTGCCGCATGGCCGACATCGTATTTCTCGCGCTGCACGGCGCCTGCGGCGAGGATGGCCGCATCCAGGCGACGCTCGACCTGCTCGGCGTGCCGTATACCGGCTCGGGCTATCTCGGCAGCGGCATGGCGATGGATAAGGCCCTGACGAAGCAGGTCATGGAGCGCAGCGGCGTGCGCACCGCCCCGTGGCACAACATCTACTATACCGAAGCCGACATTCCCCGCCTTGTTGAGGAGCTGGAGGTCCCCTGCGCGGTGAAGATCGTCAACGGCGGCTCCTCCATCGGCGTGGAGCTGCCCGACACGAAGGAGGAGCTCGAGCAGGCGTTGCGGCACCTGCTGGCCTACGGCAACCACGTCGTGGTCGAAAAGAAGATCCATGGCCGCGAGATCCAGATTGCCGTGCTCGGCGACAAGTACCTCCCCGCGGTCGAGATCATCCCGCAGGGCGAGTTCTTTGACTACGTCAGCAAGTATCAGGCGGGCGGCGCGAAGGAGATCTGCCCCGCTCCCATCACGGATGATGAGTGGAAGCAGGTCGGCGAGATGGCGCTCGCGCTGCACCGCGCGCTGGGGCTCTCGGTCTACTCCCGCTCCGACTTCATCCTCGACGACGAGGGCAAGGCCTGGTGCCTCGAGATCAACACCCTGCCCGGTATGACGCCGACGAGCCTTGTCCCGCAGGAGGCTGCGCAGGTCGGTCTTTCCTACGCCGACCTCTGCGAGAAGATCATCCACGACTCCCTCGAGGCGCGAAAGGCGGCGAAGCTATGATTCCCTGCTCCGCTGCGGAGATCTGCCGCGCCGTCGGCGGGACGCTCCTGCAGGACGCGGACGCGGCGGTGACGAACGTCTCCACCGACAGCCGCACCGCCGCCGCGGGTGACCTGTTCATCCCGCTCGTCGGCGAGAAGTTCGACGGCCACGCCTATCTCGACGGCGCGCTTGCGCGCGGCGCGGCGGGCTGCCTGACCATGCACGCGCCCACTGCGCTGCAGCCCGGCAAGTTCTACATTCTTGTGGACGACACGCTGCTCGCCCTGCGCGCGCTCGCTTCGTGGTACCGCGGGCGCTTCACGCTTCCTGTCGTGCAGATCACCGGTTCCGCCGGCAAGACGACGACGAAGGAGATGGTCGCCGCGGTGCTGGCCCAGCGCTTCGAGACGCTTAAGACCGAGGCCAATTACAACAACCACATCGGCGCGCCGCTGACGCTTCTGCGCCTGACGCCGGAGCACCGCGCCGCCGTCATCGAGACGGGCATGAACCACTTCGGCGAGATCCGCTATCTCGGCGAGATGGTGCGCCCCGACATCGCCGTCATCACGAACGTGGGCGACGCACATATTGAAAACCTCGGCGGCACGCGCGCGGGTACGCTGCGCGCCAAGAGCGAGATTTTTGAGAATCTCAGCCCCGACGGCATCGCCGTTCTAAACGGCGACGACGAGCTGCTGCATACCGTCACCCTCCCCCAGCGCATCATCCGCTGCGGCAAGGGCGAAAATTGCGACG
>UMLM01034778.1_pt1 | contig 17835 bp, 16 predicted proteins | sample 1966571 | NCBI WGS metagenome assembly UMLM01 (sample SAMEA4836203, study PRJEB28245) | human gut metagenome | biome: gut microbiome; material: fecal sample | place: Denmark | collected 2008 | reverse complement strand
GCCGCTGCTGTCACCGCAGCCGGCGAAGTTGTCGCCGCTCCGATGCCCGGCAACATCCTCAAGGTCAACGTCTCTCAGGGTCAGGCAGTCAAGGCCGGTGATGTGCTGGTCGTGCTCGAGGCCATGAAGATGGAAAATGAGATCATGGCTCCGCGTGACGGCTCCGTCGCGCAGGTCGTCGTCTCCAAGGGCGCTGTCGTTGACACGGGTGCTGCTCTCGTCGTTCTGGCGTAAGGAGGAGCACTATGGGATTTTTGACTGCTGCTGCCGGAACCTTCAGTGTGGGCGATACGCTCTATAAGCTGGCGGTGGAATCCGGCTTTGCAGGCCTGGTCGTGGACGGTGGTTGGAGAAACCTCGTCATGATCGTCATTGCCTGCGTTCTGCTCTATCTGGGCATTGTCAAGGGCTTCGAGCCGCTGCTGCTCGTCGGCATCGCGTTCGGCTGCCTGCTGGCCAACATCAGCTATTTCCCCGGCCTGTCCGCCGATCTGAACGCGACCAACGCGCTCTATCATCCGGAGCTTTGGGACGCTTTCCTCGATCCGAACAGCCCCTACTATCACAGCTACGGGCACATCCTGACCAACGCAGGATTGCTTGACGTGTTCTACATCGGCGTCAAGGCCGGTATCTATCCGTCCATCATCTTCATGGGCGTCGGCGCGATGACCGACTTTGGCCCGCTGATCGCCGACCCGAAGAGCCTGCTGCTCGGCGCGGCGGCCCAGCTCGGCGTGTTTGTCGCCTTCTTCGGCGCGATCCTGCTCGGCTTCACCGGCCCGCAGGCGGCCTCCATCGGCATCATCGGCGGCGCGGACGGCCCGACGGCCATCTTCCTGACGACGAAGCTTGCTCCGGAGCTGCTCGGCGCGATCGCCATTGCCGCGTATTCCTACATGGCGCTGATCCCGCTGATCCAGCCGCCCATCATGAAGCTCATGACCTCCGCGGAAGACCGCAAGATCAAGATGACGCAGAGCCGCCCGGTCAGCAAGACCGAGAAGATCCTCTTCCCGATCATCGTCACGATCTTCGTCGTCCTCCTGCTCCCGTCCACGGCTCCGCTGATCGGCTGCCTGATGCTCGGCAACCTGTTCCGCGAGTGCGGCGTGACCGACCGTCTGTCCGATACCGTGCAGAATGCGCTGATGAACATCATCACCATCATGCTCTCCACGTCCGTCGGCGCGACGATGGTCGCCTCGAACTTCCTGAAGCTCGACACCATCAAGATCGTCTTCCTCGGCCTTGTCGCCTTCGGCATCTCCACCGCTGGTGGTCTGATCGGCGGCAACATTATGTGCAAGGTCACGGGCAAGAAGGTCAACCCGCTGATCGGCTCCGCCGGTGTTTCCGCGGTCCCGATGGCGGCCCGTGTCTCCCAGGTCGTCGGCCAGAAGGAGAACCCGGCCAACTTCCTGCTGATGCACGCCATGGGCCCGAACGTGGCTGGCGTCATCGGCTCCGCCATCGCGGCTGGCTTCCTGCTGGCGGTCTTTGGCTAAAGATCAAAACAAAAGAGCGGCGCTTAGCCGTGTGCCGATAAGACAGTAATTTGAGAAAACTACAAAATCGGCATCTGCTAAGCAGGATTGAACAACAAAACAGGCGGCACTCAGCTTCGGTTGAGTGCTGCCTGTTTTTGTACATCAAAGGGTTGAAAATCACCGATTTTCAGCTCTGTAAAGTCAGGGTAGTAAAAATGGTGAAATAGTGATCGCCTTTGTGCGATTCCTTTGTAAAACAGGGAATTGCTACGGAGTGAATACCATTCGCTGGGGAGTGCGTATATTTGCGGTTGTGCAAAACACACCACAAAACCGCAAAGTCGATAGGCGGGTATTTCGATGCAGAGTATGTTCGACACTGGGAAAATAGGCAATCAGCTTGTATTCGCAGAAATGTTACATTTTAGGGCGGTAAATTTCAGGTATCATATTGAAAACAGACCGCTCCTTGTGGCATGATGTGTGTACACACTTTCGAGGAGGTGCAGCATGGCTATACCAAAGCTGAAAAAGCAGGATGTTATTGATGCCCTGAAATTTATCGACAGTTATCGAGGAGAACGGAGTTCCCGAACATAATACAAGTGTAAAATAGACCTCGATCTCCGCGCGTTTTCCGCTTCGGCAGACGTGCAGCCGAATCACGCCGCAGTCGGCAGAGTATTTGATCGCGTTATCCAGCAAAATCGACACCAGCTGGCCAATCGCCGTGCGGTCGCCCGTAATCGTGATGCCGTCCTCAATGTACTGCGTGTATTCCTTGCCCTTTGCCGCGGCCAGAGACGAAAACGGCTCCGCGATCTCCCACACCGCATCGCTGAGGGAAAACTCCGTGCGCTCCGGGAACGAGTTTTCCTCGTCCAGACGGCAGAGCGTGACAAGGCTGGAAATGAGCCTTGACAGTCGCCCGGATTGCGATTGGATGTTCTGCACCCATTCGTTTTCGCCGCTTTCCATCGCCAACACGTCCGCGCTCGTGGAGATGGCGGTCAGCGGGGGTTTGAGTTTGTGGCTGGCGTTCGTGATGAACTGCTTCTGTGCGGCTAAGTTGCGCAGATACGGCGCGATAGCGCGCCCCGAGAACAACACGACCAGCGCAAACACCAGAAGAAGACTCCCGCCCGCGACGGCAAGCGTGATGAAAAGCAGCGACCGGATGGTTTTGATCTCAATATCTGCCCCGATCTGCCGGAGTTTCTTCCGTAGAAAGCCGATGTACGTCCAGATGACCTCCATCTCCGACTTGGAATCAAGTCCCCAGATCCTCTCTATCAGATGTTCGGAGGAAAATACCTGCCGTGGATTTCGCAGAAACAGCTCCATGAGCTGATATTCCTTGTTGTTCAGCCGCGTTTCGCCGTAAAGGGTCCGCAGCTGATAGGTGCCGCAATCCAAAGCGGTATTTCCGAGCGTCAGGCGGCTCGGGGTGTACGCGCTGCTTCTTCGGGTGAGGGCGCGCACACGCGCCAAAAACTCGCTCGCGTCAAAGGGCTTCGGCAGATAATCGTCCGCACCCGCGTCCAGCCCCGCCACGCGGTCTTCTATTTCCGCTTTCGCCGTCAGAAACAGTGCGGGCGTCGTAATGCCTTGCGCCCTTGCCTCGCGCAAGACTGCCAAGCCGTCCATCCCCGGCATCTGATATCCAGCACCAGCGCGTCATAACCCGCCGCCTGGATGTAGTCCAGCGCGTCTTTTCCGTTGTCCACTACATCGACGGCATATTTGTTCCGCTCCAGCATGACTTTCAACGCCCCTGCAATCGTTACTTCATCTTCTGCAATCAGGATGTGCATGCTTCTCCCTCCGATCTCTGCTGATTTTAGCACAGAAAACTAAAATGAGCCTGAAATTACGCATCGTATTGCAGAGAAGCGTCCCATATAAAAACAGCGCTCCCCCAAAAATCATACAGTCCCTTCGTATTCTATTTGGTACGGAGGGGCTGCAATTTTTGCGGCTGATATGCTATGATAAACGCAATTCTGAAAAAAGGCGGTGAGGATGTGACGCTGGAAGACGAGGTAACGCTTTCGCAGCGGAATGCGGCTGATCGAACAAAAAATGAAGTTGTTCATATCAGGAGCTCCTTTCGCTTTTTCTGCCCCTATTATAAGAAAAGCGAGACTTCCGTGGAAGTCTCGCTTTGTTCATCAGCATATACCTTTGAGTTATAACGATCCGTACAGTTCTTTTCTGACGGCCTTCGCCGCATCCAGAAATCGCCGTACCGTAGGCGTTGGTTCCGGGGAATGGAGAATCCCGTAGGGGATGCTGTGTTCCCATTTGACAGGAATGACCTTTAGCAGCGGATGGACATTCGCCCAACCGGGGATGGCCAGCAGCACATCGTTGGTGTTCTCACAGCGGTTGAACACGTCCATGCTGTAAAAGTCAAAATCCACGATGTGAATTTTCGGGTGATGCTGCCACAGATCGTCCCGGAGCTGATCGACATAGTGGCTCCAGCCGCGGTGCATCAGCAGCAGGTTTTCTCCATAGAGGTCGGAGATTTGCAGCCGGTCTTTTTCCGCAAGCCGGTGGTGGATGGAAACGGCGCAGCAGAAGCGCCCGCGTGTCAGTTCCAACCCGGCGCAGCCGCGCAGCCCAAGCATCGTTTCATCGAAAATGCCGCCCACCACATCAATGTTTTTGCCGAGAATTTCCCGCGCGTTTTCCGGCGTGTTCTCGAAGGGAACGATCTGGAATTTAATATCCGGGCAGCGCTCATTGATTTTGGCCCACAAAGCCATCAGAAGCTGCGCGGGCGTCATGGGAGACGAGCCGATGCGGATGATGTTTTCATCCTCCTGCATGGCGTTCTTTGCCCGCGTCACAGAATCGCGGCAGTATTGGATGATGTATCTGGCGTCCTGATACATCGAGCACCCAGCTTTTGTCAATGTCAGTCCCCGGTGGCTCCGGTCAAAGAGCCTGACACCAAGGGATTCCTCCAGCGAATTGATCTGCTTGATGACCGCCGTGGGCGTGATGAAACTCTCCTCCGCCGCCTTGTTGAAGCTCCCCGCATCTGCTGCACGCAGAAAAGTTTCCAGCTGTGGGTTATACATGGATCATCACACCCCCTCGTTTCATCAGTTTGAAGTATTAGATGCGGAATGTGGTTTTCCCGCAAGTTTTTCGCTCCCTTATCGATCAAGGAATCACCGCTATGTTGTTACCGCTTCAGCCATCGCGAAAATTTTTTGATTGATCTCGCCGTTCTCGCCCTTCACCTTTTCCTTCTGCGCTTCTTTGCTCCAAGCGGAGAACGCTTCCTGCGGGATCTTTCCCGCACGAATCCATGCGAAGCGGTCACAATTTCGAACGACAAAATGGCCTTTGCCATTGGAAAAACAAAATCGCAACCCAATGAAATGGTTGCGATTTTGAAGCGAGGAGCAGCAGAATGAGCGCGAGATGAGCTTTTATGGGAAACATAAAAGCTCGTCGCAAGCGATATGACGCTTGCGACGAGCTGGTGCGCCCGACAGGACTTGAACCTGCACGCTCGCGCAATGGAACCTAAGGGTGACGTCACCTTGGTGAAAGGTTTGACACAACCGGGATGCTTCATAATAGCACTACAGAATACATATCAACAGTCGGGGGCAGGCGCATCCTGATTAAATGCTGTATTTTCAACGGTTGTGCGGTTTTCGCCGAAATATCCGTCTTTCTGGATTATTGTAAAATCGTTGAAAACACTGGATAGACCGGCTTTATATGTCGATCCATTATCAAGATCGTTTCAAATCATATCCTTGGTCTGCTGGCGGACAGCAAAATTTCCGAAAATCCCACGACTGAAAAGTACACGCTCGGACAGCGCAAGGACAACGCGATCCTTGCCAAGCAGTCCGCACTGGAGAAAAAACTACAGGAGCAGGAAGACCAGACAAAATCCTGAATTTTGGAAAAAGAACCGGCGTATCGCCCAAACGGACGGTACGCCGGTTCTTTTACATCCCATCTGCCATCTCCGCATCGACCAGATGGCAATAGGTCGCGCCGTTCTCGCCGTAGAGCTGAAAGGTGCCGGTGACGGTGATCTCCGAACCAAGTTCCGGATAATCATCGGGGTAGGTTTTCTCGCCCGCGAGGACAAATTCCAGTCCCTGCGAGCAGCAGGCGGTCGCGTCCATGATGATGCAGGCGGTGTACACCGCGCCGGTGTTCGGGTCCTCATAGACCGCAAACTGCCCGTCCATTTTGATACGCTTTCCGACGTACCGATCCGGTTCGTACATCATGTTATAGACCTCGGAATACACCATCGTGCTGCTGAGCGTGGTCAGATCAACATCAAGCGCGCCGGAAGTCTGTGCCGGTTCGTGATCCGGAAGCGCTTCGGCAGGCTGCGTCTGCTCCGGCTCCGAAACGGATTCTTCCGAAGCGGGCTGCTGCTCCGGAATTGCGGTCGGCGGCGCGGACGTTTCGCCTGTGGCATTCGCCATCTGCTCCTGAACGACCTGCTTGGTCGCGCTGTCCTGCTTCGATTTGGACTGGATCTTTTGATCGCCGCAGGCGCAGAGGGAAACCAGATAAAACGCGACGGCGAGAATGAATAAGACCTGTTTCATGTGCGGATACCTCCCAATCGGGAAATTCCCGAAAAAATCAAAAATGCGAAAATGTCTACGGCAACGATGGTTGAGCCGACCGGCGTCCCTGCCAGAATAGAGATCAGAATGCCCAGCGCGGCGCAGCAGACGGAAAGAACTGCCGCACAGATCGTCACCGCGCAGAAGTTTTTGTAGACCCGCATCGCGGAGAGTGCTGGGAAGATGACAAGAGCGGAAATCAGCAGCGAACCGACCAGATTCATCGCCAGCACGATCACGACGGCGATGGTGACTGCAATCAGCAGATTGTAAAGGTCAGCCTTTGTCCCGACCGCCTTTGCGAAGTTTTCATCAAAGGTCACGGCAAAAATTTTATTGTAGCACAGAACAAACACCGCCACGACCGCGACCGACAGCGCTGCGCACAGCCAGACCTCGCTTTTCGTCAGCGTCAGAATAGACGTTGAGCCGAACAGCGTACTGCACACATCGCCCGAGAGGTTGGACGAGGTGGAGAAAATGTTCATCAGCAGATAGCCGATGGCAAGCGCTCCCACCGAGATCATGGCGATTGCGGCATCGCCCTTGATCTTCGTGTTCTGCCCGGTGCGCAGAAGCAGCACGGCGCTGATGACCGTGATGACCATCACCAGCGGCATTTCGTTGGTGATTTGCAGCACGGCGGCAATCGCCATGGCTCCAAACGCCACATGAGAAAGCCCGTCGCCGATGAAGGAAAACCGTTTCAGCACCAGCGTCACGCCCAAAAGCGACGAGCAGAGCGCGATCAGCACGCCGACGATGAGCGCATAACGGACAAAGGGGTATGCCCAGTATAAGGAGAGCTTTTCCAGAATCACATTCACTGCGCACCACCGCCCTTCTGCCATGCCTGTGGAAATTCATTCAGATAAGCGTCCTTTGTTCCGAAGAAAACGGTGTCACCGATATGCAGAATATGGCTGGCGTATTGGACTGCGGCAGCAACATCATGAGAGATCATGATCACGGTGATACCGTCCTCGCAGTTGAGTTTTTCGATGAGCGCATACATTTCAGCCGTCACCTTGGGGTCAAGCCCGGAAACGGGTTCGTCCAAGAGCAGCATTTTTTGCGTAGCGCACAGCGCACGGGCAAGCAATACCCGTTGCTGTTGTCCGCCGGACAGTTCCCGATAGCAGCGCTTTGCAAGCTGTGTGATCTGCATTTTGTCCATCGCATCAAGCGCAAGCTGTTTTTCTTCTTTGTTGTAAAATGGCCGGCTGCCGCAGCGTCCCTGGCACCCGGAGAGAACGATCTCTCTCACGGATGCCGGGAAGTCCTTCTGTACCATTGTTTGCTGCGGCAGATAGCCGATCTCGTTTTTCCTCAGCCCGTCGCCCGTCAAAATCCTGCCGCTGATAGGCGGCTGCAAGCCGAGGATCGTTTTCATCAGTGTACTCTTGCCGGAGCCGTTTTCGCCTACGACGCAGAGATAGTCACCTGCAAAGACCTGGAAACTCAGATCCTGCAGAACAGGCTTTCCATCGTAGCCGACGCAGAGATTTTGACAAGTGAGCTGAGCCATACACCTACCTCCTTAACCCAGTGCTTCCTTCAGCACGGAAAGGTTCTGCTCCATCACAGAGAGGTAGGTCGTGCCGTTTTTCACATCTTTGGAGGTGGTGGACTGCATGGAATCCATCGTCAGCACCTTTTGGTTCTTCTCGGCTGTGTTCTGTACAATGGTTTCGCCAATCTTATGTTGTGCGCCCTCAATGGTCAGAACGCAGGGAAGCCCCAGTTCGTCCACTTTCTTTGCAAGGAACGAAATCGTTTCAAAGCTGGCTTCGGTTTCCGCGGAGCAGCCCACAAAGGCGGCATAGTAGCTCAGACCGTAATCGTCCACCAGATAACGGAACGGGAAACGGTCGCCGAACAGGACGGTTTGATAGGTCGCGGCGTCCACGGCGGCCTGATATTCGCCGTCCAGCGCGGAGAGCTTTTCGATATATGCAGAAGAATTTGCGGCATAGGTGGCTTTATTATCGGGGTCAAGCTCCTGCAAAGACGCGGAAATGGCATTGACAAGCACTTCGGCATTCTTCAAAGACAGCCAGACGTGCTCGTCCTTTTCTTCCTCATGCTCGTGCTCTTCGCCTTCTTCGCGCTTGTGCTCTTCGTCCTCGTCGTGGTCATGCCCCTCCATGTGCTCGCAGATCTCTTCGCCGGTCATGCCAGCAGGGAAGAAGGTCGGCCAGGAGTTTTCGGGATCGACGATCGCGTCAAAGCTCTCGTTGCTCATCCGGATGTGGAAGTGCTCGGCGGTGGCCGGTTCGATCATGTGGTCGTTGAATTCGATGTAGATCGGTGCGCCGGAGGTTCTGTCTACCGCTTCAAAGCGGTACATGGCTGCCTTCGTGCCGGTAGACCAGTTCTGAATGTAATAGCCGACATACTTGTAGTCAGAGCCGACCTTCTTGCCATCTTCGTAGGTGAACTCGATGTGGTCGCCCTCAATATTGATGTTTGAAATATCCGTTTTGTATCCGTTCTGATAGTAGGTCTTGTACTCTTTGGCGGTCATCTCGCCTTTCTCTGCCATCGCTGCGAACGCATCATCCAGCGTTCCGTCCAGCGCGAAGGGATAGGCAGACTGCCAGTTACCCGCCCAGTCAGATAGGCTTCTGTCCTGAACCTCATCGTCTTCAAAGGTGGAGACTTCCTTGCTGTGGTCATGGTCGTGATCGTGCTCTGTTTTCTGCATACCCTCGACCACTTCTTCGGCTTTGACGCTGTCACCAAGGACCTCCAGCAGATCGATGACCTTCATATTCTTGTTGGTGGCATTTTTCAGAGCATCGTCCACCCAGCCGTCGGATTCGCCGCCCACATAGATGAACAGGTCGCAGTCGGAGATTTTAACAATATCATCAGCAGTTGGCTGATAGCTGTGCAGGTCAACGCCGTTGTCCAGCAGCATGGTCAACTCGTCATTTTCTGCCTGATCGCCCAGCACCTCGCGCACCCAGTCGTATTCCGGGAAGATCGTGGTGACGATCTTGAGCGATTTCTCCGGCGCTTTCTCGGCTGCCGGTTTGGCATTTACGTCCGTATTTGCGGATGCATCTGGCTTCGTTTCGGGATTTGTATCGTTGTTTACCTGCTCGGACGCGCAGCCGGCAAGAACGCTTGCCAGCATCAAAAGCGCCAGAAGCAGCGCAAAAATCTTTTTCATAAAATAAATACCTCCGGATTATGATAAGAGCTTAAAAATGGGCGCAAAAATACAAGGGTAACGGCAACACCGCAAGAGCCTATCCGAAAATAGGTAGACTTCACCCTTGTAAAAAGCTCTTATTTAATCTGAAAGTTTGACCTTGAGAGATACCAGAGTATAGCTTTGTGCGTAGTCCGTGCAGGCAGAAACATCCCTGCACAGAGTGTATGTAAACGCAACAGCAAAGGCTGCGGCGCAGACGGACAGCGAAAGTTTTTTCAGGACATTCCGGCAAACCGCGATCTGGCAGCAGATCGCACAGCCGTCGCCAATGCAGTCATGCCCGGCTCCCAGCGCGAGATAGAACGCGGAGCAGAGCATGACCGTCAGGACCGCTGCCGCCAGCAGCAGCGCCGCAATGCGCGTTTTCTTCGTCATGTTGCTCTCAGTCCTTTCATTTTCTGTGTTTCCTGCAATCGGCGCAAACGCCGTACAGAATCGTTTCCGATTTGTCGATCTGAAAGCCTGTGCTTTTCAGCGTACTGTCAAGAAGCCGCTCCGCTTCCGCGTCTCCCAGATGGATGCTCTTTCCGCATACCCGGCAGGAGAGGTGCAGGCTGTCTTTACATTCCTCGGCGGCAATGTACTGATAGAACACATCCCGTGTGCCCTCGCGGACGCTGCGCTTGAGCAGCCCGTCCGCTTCCAGATCGGAAAGATTGCGGTACACGGCGCTGAGACTGATGTTCTCCTGCGTCAGCGCGTCTGCGATCTGCCGTGCGGTCATCTGCTCGTCTGTGTGCCAGGACAAATAGTCCAGCAGCTGCCTGCGCTGCCGTGTCAGATACTTTGCCATCAGTCGCACCTCCAATTTGCAACTTACTCGCAAATTATTATACATCAGCTTTGCACATTTGTCAATATGCGAATTAGTCGCAAGTCTGTAGGCGACTACTTGGCATAAAAGCGCATTAAAATAAGTCCCATATGTTGTAATCTCCTTTGAACTATTGAATTTGGGTGAAAGTCAAAAATCCGGAGATCACGGGTATTCAGCGATATGGCAGAGCCACTTATTTAGCATCAAAAAAGGTTTCCTTTCAGAGATTTCACCGCCGGAAGCCCTTGGTCGGTTGTTTTTGCCGAAAAGAAGAGTCCTCCGGCAAGACAGACTAAGCCTATAGCTTACTGTCCTGTCGGTGGCCTCTCATAGCTTGGCGTTTTTAATATTGCGGGACATTCGTCGTTAAGCAACAATGAAAAAACCGCTGACCTATTGACAAAAACAAATTCTCTTGCTATAATGATAGTGCTACTATCGATTGTATAACTATCGTTGCGGAGGTGCAGAATGTCAAAACCGGATAAAACCCTCGATCCGAAAATCCTGGACGCTGCAAAAAAGGAGTTTCTGGAGAAGGGCTATGAAAAGGCATCGACCAATGCTATCTGCAAGAGCGCAGGGGTAACATGGGGTGCTCTACAGAAGCGGTATTCCGGGAAGGACGCGCTTTTCTGTGCGTTGGTCGCACCTGTTGCAGAGGAATTCAAAGCGACCCTGATCGGCAGCAACGAGGATTTTCACGCCCAGACGAAGGAACAGCAGGAAGCCGCGGCCCTGCACGCAGATCGGGACGGAAATCCTTTTGTGGACTATATCTACGGGCATTTCGATGTATTCCGGCTTCTTCTGTGCTGTGCGGGCGGCTCGTCCTATGAACACTATATGGATGATCTGGTGGACATCTTGGAGCGCTCCACCCGCCGCTTCATGGAAGCCACAGGCCATGAGGCTGTTATCAACGGAAAAAAAGCCGGAGAAAAAACCGTGCATATCCTCATCAGTTCCTATCTTTATGGGCTGTTTGAGCCGGTGGCACACGAGATGGAAAAAGTCGAGGCTATCACCTATGTGAATGAGCTGAAATATTTCTTCGATGTGGGCTGGGCCGATATTCTGAGTTTGAAATAGTCCTGTTTGAAACCATCCGCCACTATGTGGATGGTTTCAAACGGCCTGTTAGTTAGCGCACTCTAACTCATAAGGAGCAATGATATGAATCAAACATCGAAAACAATCGGAAAGCTCCTGAAATTTTCAGGTCCATTCCGCATCACGATCCTGCTGTCTGCCGTGTTTTCTGCTTTTTCAGCGGTCATTAACCTCAAAGCCTATCTCTGCGTATACGGGGTCGCAAAGGTGCTGATCCAGTCCTCCGGCAATTTCGGGGCGCTGGACCTGGCGGCCATGAAAGCACTGGGTATGCAGGCAGTCTGGTATGTGTGTATGGGCTTTGGGATCTACGGCATGGCACTGCTGTGTTCTCACATCAGCGCCTACAACACGGTGGCGCGGATACGGATGCAGCTCATCCGCCATCTCGGTACCCTGCCATTGGGCTATCACATCCTGCACCCCAGCGGGAAGCAGCGGAAGATCATCGAGAAGAACACCGACAATCTCGAAATCCTCATCGCTCACAATATCCCGGACTATGTGCAGTCTTTGGTGCTGCCCATTGCGTTTCTGGTGTTCATGTTCCGGTATGACTGGCGGCTGTCGCTCATCTGCCTTGTCCCTATTCTTATCGGTTTCATTCTCCTTTTCTCGATGCTAAAGGGTGAGAGCAGCGGTTTTATCGAACAGGTGCAGAAATCTGGGGAGGACATCAGCAATGCCGCCACGGAATATGTCCGTGGAATTGCAGTAGTTAAGACCTTCGGGCAGACAGCATCCTCCTTCCGGCGCTATCAGCGGGCGGTGAAGGACTACGCCGACTTCATGACGAAATATGCATTTTCCATGGAGAATGCCTTCAGCCTGTACACCACCATTGTCAACGCTGTGTTCCTCTTTCTCATCCCCGGCGGCATTGTTCTTTATAACCTTGGCGGCGGAGCGGAAAAAACCATCATGACCTTCGCCTTCTTCGCCGTGCTGATTCCGTTGGTGGCGTCCATTCTGACAAAGCTGATGCACAGCTCCTCTAACCTAATGCTGGTAGACGCCTCGTTCACGGCTATCGAGGAAATGTTGGCAGAGAAGCCCCTTGCGGAAACAAAAAAGCAGCCGGTTCCTCAAAACGGGGAGATTTGCCTGAACCATGTGTCATTCCAATACGAAGCAGGCGTGAAGGCGCTGGACGATGTGTCTCTAACTATCCGCCCCGGTACTGTAACTGCATTGGTGGGAGAATCCGGCGGCGGAAAGAGCACGGTCGCCAACCTCATCGCTCGATTCTGGGATGTGAGCGAAGGCTCCGTCACCGTGGGCGGCGTAGATGTCCGGGAGCTGGACTACGCTGATTGGATGAAGCACATCAGCATCGTGTTCCAGGACACGAACCTTTTCAAGATCTCCGTTGCGGAGAATGTCGCCATGTACAAGCCGGGCGCTTCACGGAAAGAGATCATGGAAGCGCTCCGTCAGGCGCAGTGCGAGGATATTCTGGAAAAGCTCCCCAATGGTGTAGATTCCGTCATCGGAGCCAAGGGCGTCTATCTATCCGGCGGCGAGATGCAGCGCATTGCGCTGGCGCGTGCGATCCTCAAGGATGCACCCATCGTTCTGCTGGACGAGGCCACGGCCTTTGCCGACGCAGAGAATGAATACCTCATTCAGAAGGCGCTGGATGTGCTGCTCCGGGGGAAAACCGTGCTGATGATCGCACATCGGCTCCAGACCATTGTTCACGCTGACCAGATCATCGTGATGCAGAGAGGCAGGATCGCTGAGCAGGGCACGCATGAGGATCTCATGCAGCGGCAGGGCGTGTACGCAAATATGTATCATGAATATGAAAAGAGCGTATCGTGGAAGATCGGAGGTCGGGCATGATATTCAGCAAATTCTTTCATCTGAGCAGAGAAGGCACCAGAACCATTATGCAGGCCGGTATCTGGCTGGCTGTCTTCAATCTTGCGGCGCTGCTGCCCGTGGTTCTGCTTGCCATGGTCAGCGAGAGTATGATGACAAAGCACTTTGCGGGAGACGGTGGAAATATCCCTTTACTGCCCTATGCTGCGGCACTTCTTGTCATTCTCACCGTGATGTTTCTCACTTACAAGGTCGCCTATCACAAGGAGTATCTGACCTCAGGGCAGGAGGAATACAAGCTCCGTATGGAACTGGCGGATAAGCTGCGGCGGCTGCCGCTGTCCTTTTTCGGGATGCGCGATCTCAGCGATGTCACCGGTATCATTATGGATGATGTGCAGACGATGTCCCACGTGCTCTCCCAGAGTGCAGCGGAGCTCATCGGCGGCATTCTAACGGGTATCGTCGCATTGGTTGTGCTGTTTATCTATGACTGGCGGCTCGCGCTGTATCTGGCGGTATGTATGCCGGTGGTGCTTCTCGTGATGGCGCTGTCCCGAAAAATCTCCGAGGGAACGAACAAGAAAAACCGGAGCAAGAAGCTGGATGTCAGTGCGGGACTGCAGGAGTATCTGGAAAACATCAAGCTGCTGCGCACCACTGAGGCCCTGGGCGATTATCAGCAGAGCCTCTGCAAAAAGGTAAAGCGTATCATTCCCGGGCTTGTGCTGTATGAACTGCTGGCGGGACTGTCTATTTCCATCTCGTATAATGTGATGCGCGTGGGGCTTGGTCTTGTGATCCTGTTCGGTTCGGGGATGCTGGCCGCCGGGGAGATTACGCTGTTTAAGTTTCTGATCTTCCTCTATGCCGCCGTCCGAATCTACGAACCGCTGACCAGCGCCTGCGAGCATCTCGGCGACTTTATCGCGTCGCTGGTCGGGGCGGGGCGTGTTTCGGCATTGCTGGCCGAACCGGAGCAGGGCGGCAGCGAGGACATTACGGTGGATCGCTACGACATTCGCTTCGACCATGTCCGCTTTGCCTACAACCACGAGGAAGTTCTGCACGATGTGTCCTTCACGGCGAAGCAGGGTGAGATTACTGCACTGGTGGGGCCGTCCGGCTCCGGAAAAAGCACGCTGGCGCGGCTTGCCGCACGGTTCTGGGATGTGCAGAGCGGTTCGGTATCCCTTGGCGGCGTTGACCTTCGGCAAATCGCGCCGGAGGAGCTGCTGAAAAACTATTCCATCGTGTTTCAGGATGTGGTGCTGTTTAACGACTCCATTTACAACAACATCAAAATCGGACGGGAGGACGCCACAGAGGAAGAGGTCTACGCCGCCGCCAAGCTGGCAGCCTGTGACGAATTTATTCACCGTCTCCCGGACGGATACCAAACCGTTATCGGCGAAAACGGTAAGACCCTCTCCGGCGGCGAACGGCAGCGGCTTTCTATCGCCCGGGCGTTTCTGAAAAATGCCCCTGTCATTCTGCTGGATGAGAGCACTGCCAGCATTGATCCGGAGAATGAAACGAAGATTCAGCAGGCCATCGGGCGGCTCATTCAGAATAAGACTGTCCTCATTATTGCCCACAAGCTCCGCACGGTAGCCGGCTGCGACAAGATCGTGGTATTGGATAGCGGCAGCGTGGCGGAGGAAGGCACCCACGAGACGCTGATGGAGCAAAAGGGTCTTTATCACAAGCTATACACATTGCAAAGCGAGAGTCTGGTCTGGAAGGTCAGAGCATAAATCAGGAGGTATTTATATGAACACAAAAAATAAAAGCAAGCTGAACGGAAAGGATCTGATCAGCATCGGCATTTTCACCGCCGTATATTTCATCCTCAATCTTCTCATCGCGGCGGCTATGGGCTTTATCCCGTTGGTTAACATGATGATTCCCTTTGCCAGCTCTCTGGTGCTGGGCATCCCCATGATGCTCTACTTTTCCAAAATCAAAAAGTTCGGCATGGTGCTCATCACCTACATCATCTACGGCGCGATCCTCACACTGGCAGGCGTCGGCATTTACAGCCTCATTGCAGGCACTCTTTGCGCGCTCATTGCCGAATTTATTCTGAAGGCAAAGCGGTATGCCAGCACCTCTGCCGCCATCCTGTCCTATGCCGTTTGCAGCGTGGGCGCCAACGCCAATGTTCTGGGCTTTGCCTTTATGACTGAGGCGCAGCTGGCGGAAAAGACCGCCTACTATGGGCAGGAGTATATGGACATCATCTCCGGATACTTCTCCCATGGCTATATGCTGCCGCTTCTTGCGATTACGGCCTTTGCGGGCGGCGCGCTGGGCGGCCTGCTGGGGAAAGCTGTCCTGAAAAAGCACTTTGCCAAGAGCGGAATGATCTGATGCAGGGGATATTATTTGCCGAAAAGCCCGGAGCGCGGCAGCTCTATCTGGACGCACGGATGAAAATCATTCTCTGCCTCACTGTGTCTTTCCTCATGTTCTCTTGCGAGTATACCGGTGTCATGCGCTTTGTTCTCCCCGTTCTGGCGGCGGTTCCCTTTGTATCCTTCCTGATCCTGCGAAGATATCGGAAAGCGGCAGCCTATGGGATGGTGTATGTGCTCTGCCTTATACTTCCGATGCTCCTTCGCCAGCTGGATGCGCCGGTTTTCAGCATCATCTCCGGTGCGCTGGCGGCGATCTTCACGCAGATGCTTCCGGGGCTCGCCATGTTTGATGTGCTGCTCTCGTCCACCACGGTCAGCGAGTTTATCGGAGCCATGGACGGCTTTCACATCTCCAAAAAGTTCTCCGTTCCGGTCTCCGTCATGTTTCGTTTCTTTCCTACGATCCGCGAGGAATACGGAATGATTCGGGATGCTCTGCGGCTGCGGGGTGTCGGAGGCTTGGAGCATCCGTTGGAGATGCTGGAATACCGGATGGTGCCGCTGCTGACGGAGCTGATGCAGGTGGGCAACGAACTGTCCGCCTCGGCCATGACGCGAGGGCTGGACACACCGGGAAAACGCAGTAATGTCTGCCCTATGGGATTTCGTGTGCAGGACATCGCTGTATTTCTGCTCTGCGTGGCGGTGGTTTCGCTGTTTATATTTGCAAAGGTGACGGGACGGTAAGATGATCGAGATCAAAAATGTAAGCTATTCCTATGAAAACGCCGTGACGGACGGCGCACTGAAGAATGTCAGTCTCTGCATCCCGCAGGGGCAGACGGTACTGCTGTGTGGCGAATCCGGCAGTGGCAAGACAACCTTCGGGCGGCTGGTCAACGGTTTGATCCCCTGCTATTACGAGGGAAAGCTGACGGGCTCCGTCATGGTGAACGGAAATGACACCACCCAACTCCAACTCCATGAGCTGGCCGGGACGGTCGGCTCCGTGTTCCAGAATCCCAAGTCGCAGTTTTATACGCTTCTGACCGACACGGAGATCATATTTGCCTGCGAGAATATCGGCATGGAGAAGCGGGAAATATTGCGCCGCTTCACAGAGGCCGTTCAGGACTTCCGGCTTGAAAAGCTGCTTGGGAAGAATGTCTCCCAGCTCTCCAGCGGCGAAAAGCAGAAAATTGCCTGTGCCTCTGTCAGTATGCTTAGGCCGCCGATCCTCGTGTTGGATGAGCCGACATCGAATCTGGACATTTCCGCCATCCGGGAGCTGCGGGAGATCGTCGCAAAGTGGAAGGCGACGGGAAAAACTGTCCTCATCGCCGAGCACCGGCTCTGGTGGCTGAGGGGTCTTGCGGATCGTGTGGTGGTATTTCAAGAGGGCAGCATCGTCGAAGATGTACCGGCAGACGAGTTCTGGCGCAGAACACCGGACGAGCTTCACGCGGAAGGACTGCGCGGTTCCTGCCGCTTTGCCCCGCAGGTGAAAGAGCGCCGCGCAGACGCACAATATATCATCTCTCCGTTTCGCAGTTCTGATGGTGAATTTACGCTGAACATTCCGGAACTGAAAATTCCCAAAGGCGCAGTGGTGGCCGTCCTCGGCAACAACGGCACAGGAAAAAGCACTTTCGCAAGGTGTCTGTGCGGACTTGTCCGCAAGTGTAAGACACAGATCATCGACGGTGAAAAACGCTATGCAGGGCGAAAACTGAGCAGACTTGCCTACATGGTATTTCAGGACGTCAACCACCAGCTTTTCTCCGAGAGCGTGTCAGAGGATGTGACGCTGGGGTTGCGCCTGTCCGAGGATGAAAAGCGTTCCACTGCCGAAGAAATGCTGCGGCGCATGGAGCTTTGGGGCTATCGGGAGGCACATCCCATGGCGCTGTCGGGCGGGCAGAAGCAGAGGCTTGCCATCGCAGGCGCACTGGCGGCACAAAAGGATATTATCTTCTACGACGAACCCACCAGCGGTCTCGACTACCGCAACATGGAGCGCGTGGCAGAGAATATCCGGCGCCTCTCTGAGATGGGGAAAACGCAGTTCGTCATCACCCACGACCCAGAGCTTGTGGAGAAATGCTGCGACCGATTCCTGTTCTTTGAGAACGGCGAAATTACCGGCTCGGGCATTTGGACGGCAGAAGCACTCGAGCAAGTCAGAACATATTTTGTAACCCTCATATAGGAGCAAACAAACTGTGACTGGTGCATTTTTTGCTGAAGAAAGTATTGCAACCCCTCAGTGGCGAATTGCACCCCCTCAAATCGAGAGCTGCACCCCCTCTGAACCGATGTTGCACCCCCCTTAACGGGTTTCTATCAAAATTAGAGTCATTTGCCATAAGTCCACCGTAATTTTGAT
>UMLM01034185.1_pt1 | contig 18099 bp, 14 predicted proteins | sample 1966571 | NCBI WGS metagenome assembly UMLM01 (sample SAMEA4836203, study PRJEB28245) | human gut metagenome | biome: gut microbiome; material: fecal sample | place: Denmark | collected 2008 | reverse complement strand
GCCGCCGGCACTATGTCGGAGTAATCTTCTGTATCGCTTGCTCCGACTTATTTCATAAGTCAGAGCGTGCTCATGCCGCTGCGGGTCCGCAGCGGCTTTTTTGACGCGGTGTAGGCCGACGGGCGGGGGATTGAGTACGGAGGCGGAATGTGGTATAATAGGCGGAAAAACCGGCCCGGACACGGGCAAGGGGGTGACGGACGCCGTGCTTTCGCTATATCTGGCCGCGCTGGAAAGCGACGGGGACAAGAAACAGTTCCGGGAGCTGTACCGCCGGTATCACCGGGTGATGGAGCGGACAGCCCTGGCCGTGCTGCATGACCCCCACGACGCGGAGGAGGCCGTGCAGGAGGCGTTTCTGCGGGTGATTGAAAATTTTTCAAAAATTTATGAAATTCCTTGTAAGGATTTGGGGGGCTGGCTCGTTATTATAGTGAGGAACGAGGCCATCACCATTCTGCGCAGGCGGCGCTGCCACCTGCCACTGGAGGAGGGCTGGGCGGATTTTGCCGGGCAAAGCCGGGATCTGCCGGCGTATTCGTCCATGGTGCAGCTGTTTGCCCGGCTGCCGGACACCTATCGGGCCGCCCTGGAGATGAAGCTGGTGCTGGGCTATTCCACGGCGGAGATCGCCCGGCGGCTGGGCCTGACGGAGAGCGCCGTGAACACCCGGCTGTCCCGGGGGCGGGCGCTGCTGCGGAAAATTTTTGAGGAGGAGGGGATCGAACCATGACCGATCAGGAACTGGACCGGCTGCTGCGCCGGGCGCTGCTGGACGCGGCGGACCAGGAGGCGCAGACGCCGCCGGAGATGGAGACGCCGCTGTCCGAGGGGCACCGCCGCCGTATGCGGGAGATGCTGCGGGACCCGCTGCTGTGGTTCCGGCTGCGAAACCCCTACCCCTGGCGCACCGTGGCCCGGCGGGCGGCGGTGGTGCTGCTGATGCTGTCGCTGTCGGCGGCCATGGTACTGGCCGTCAGCCCCAAGGCCCGGGCGGATATCATCCGCTGGACCATGGAGCAGAATGGCCGCCGGGTGGAGTTCCGCTATCACGGCGACGGCCCCGCCCAGGCTCTGCCCCAATACCGGATCGCCGCCCTGCCGGAGGGCTATACGGAAGCGGAGCGGATCGCGTATGACAGCTTTGGCAGTGTGCGCTATGAAAACGCAGAGGGTAACGTCATCGAACTGGACTATACGTATATGCAGGATGGGGTCAGCAGCGGGTACACGCTGGATGACGGGGACGTCAAGCGTGAGGTGTCCATAGCCGGTATGCCCGGAATGCTGTTTATTTCCACGGAAGAAGGTCATTTGAGTTATATTACCTGGATGGATGCAGCGCAGAATATCAGTTTCCAGATTTTTGCCAACGCCGACGAATCCATCATAATCACTATGGCGGAGAGTGTTTCTTTGTGCAATTCCACAAATTGAAATAATTGTAAAATTTTGCTGTAAGATTTGGTGTCCTTGACTCGTTATTATAGCAGAGACAAGAAAACTGTCGAAATTATGTCGGGGGTATCAAGATGAGAAAGAAATCTTTACTTTTTGTGTTTTCAATCCTACTACTTAGTCTTACAGTTACATCCTATGCAGAACAGGCAAGGACGATGGGAAATCTCTCTATTTTGACGTTTGAAAATGGAATGGCCGTCTGTCGTGTATTCCGAACAGCAGATTCCAGCACGGACAAGGTTGTAGTCAATGTTACGCTATACAGAGGCTGGGATGTTGTGGGGGCCTGGACAGGCCAGGGCAAAGGCAGCGCCTCCGTCACCGAGCAGGTCAAGGCCGTGGAGGGCGCCGAGTATACTATGTCCATAACCTGGTCCGTGGCCGGTCAGTGGCAGCGCTCAGAGACAATCAGAAAAACCTATACTGGTTGAAAAAGTCTGATTGTACGGAGGTGAGGCCCATGCAGTAAGAAGCGTCCCTACCCGCAGCGAATGATTCAAAAGACAAAAATCGAAAGGAGCAAACCCTGTCATGAAAAAATTGGCAAAGATTTTCCTCTGCTTGTCCTTGGCACTGATGATGTCCCTTTCCTTGATGGTTCCCGCATTTGCGGCAGGAACCTGCAATCACTCGTTCAAACGCGTTATTGTCGGAACGTATGTTTGGTATGATAATATTACATCTATGGGGCATCAGTGGAACAAAGGCGATTTACTGCAGTGCTCCAAATGCGGAACAAAAGTCGGAGTTGCAGCAAACTCCACACTTTCGAGTGGACATCATGAGCGGTCAGAATATAGCAGTGACCACTCCTCAAGCAATCCAGCCAAGCATATGTATGTAAAAATATACCGCTGCAAGGAGTGTTTGTATATTACTGACCGCAAAAGTGGCTTTACCGGTTGCACGGCTTCCGGTTGCCGTGAATACCAGTCTATCAAACCTGTCCCCGTGACGGAATAAAATCGCCATAATTCCCGGGTGCGGGCGGCGAAAGCCGCCCCGCCCACCCTCTTATTCTTATTTTTTCCTATTTATGTGTCCGGCACAACGAGAGCCGAAAGGAGCGACCCGCCATGAAAAAATGCAGCAAGACCCTTCTGGGCCTGGCCCTGGCGGCGGCCATGTCCCTGTCCCTGATCGTCCCCGCTTCCGCCGTCTATTGTCCCCACGACTATTACGCATCCACCGCCGTCTGGTACACGGACGACGGCCCCCGGCTGCAGACCCGGCACTGGCAGATGACCATCCGGTGTCATAACTGCAGCTACGCAGACGCCGAGAAGGAACACACGTTCCCGGTCCGGCTGGAGCTGCCGGAGGGCTGTTCTGTTCTGGTGTGCCGCAATCTGCGGGTGATCGGCTCCGCCCCGGTGGCGGTATGAGCCGCCGCTTCGAAAACTAAGGCTTGACAGACAGGACTACTTATGATAAACTTCGTATATGATTTATCATAAGTAGTCTTTTCTGCACCCATTTGACCGATGCGAAAGGAGATGTTCCCATGAATCCCATGCACCAACTGACCCGGCGGCCGGTGAAGGCGGCCTTCGGCGCACTGCTGCTGGCCCTGGCCGGGGTAATTCTGGCCCTGTCCGGAGGGCAGTTCTGGGCGGCGGTCCAGACCCGGGCCGGGGTGGAGGAGACCTACACCACCGTGGCGGTGGTCACCGGCGGGAAACGGCAGCTGGTGTCCAGCGGCGACATAGTATACGAGGATATTGGCCTCACATACGAAGCCAACGAGTTTCTGAAGGAGGCCGCCCAGAAGGGCTGGAGCATCATCCGCGGTCAGGCCACCATGGGCCTTGCCGGGGGGTACAGTCCGAAGCTCACGCCGCTGACCACATTTTATCAAATGGACGTTGACAGCTCCGACACCCGCATTGATAACGATGAGGACGTCCCCTATAACTTCGCCATCCTGGAGATCGAGATCACGGAGGTGGGGGAGGAGAGGGTCTATTATCCCAGAGAGTATGATACAGGCGCTTTTTTCAACTGGGTCGTCTCCGGCAAGGTGCTGGGAGTGCAAGCCATGAGCGGCGATTGGAACGACCCCACCGGCCGGAACGCAAATTTTTATTTGCAGATCACCGGCGAGTCGGATGCGGCGGGCAAGGCGCTGCAGGCCGGACAGCGGATCCTGGTGTTTACCCACAATTACCGCGACCTGGATTTCGAGCAGCGCTGCCTCATTGCGGAGGACCTGAGACTCAGTGGCTATGAGGTGGACCCCCGGAGCCTGGATATTGAGAACAACATGATCCGTTATGCCGACCGCACCACCGCCATCACCATAACGGACGGCGAGGGAAATCCCTGGCCGGACGATGCGCCCCTGTATAAGGACCCCGTCACCGGCAATGAGTCCACCATAGACCTTCGGCGACTGAACACCATTGCCTTCAATGTCGATGACTGCTCCCAGCCCTGGACGTTATACGATGAGCAGTGGAATGTGGAGGAACAGAAATGGGAGTGGACCGTTCAGCGGGTCATTGCCTATGACACGGATTATGACCTGGCTTCCTTCACCATTCTGCCGGACGGCGTCACGGCGGAGGAGATGATCGCCTCCTTCCCCACCTGGCAGAAGGCCATGGAGTCCATCCGGGTCAACAGCCACAGCGTGCCGGTGCTGGCGGTGAACCACCTGGAGGCTCTGGCGGATTTCGCCGCCGGGACCACTATGGTCACCCAGGGCCGCAGCATCTCCCAGGCGGAGTACGACTCCGGGGCGGCGGTGTGCCTGGTCTCCGAGTCCCTGGCCCGGGAAAACGGCCTGAACGTGGGGGACGTTCTGCCGCTGTCCCTGTATGAATACGACCAGGACCTGCGGTATTCCTACATACACGAATATAACCCCCGGCCCTCCTGCTATCTGCCGGACCAGGGCTTCCGGCAGGAGACGGAATACACCATCATCGGTCTGTATCGCCAGAGCAACGAGTGGGTCACCACCCCCACCAGCTTCACCCCCAACAGCGTGTTCGTGCCGGAGAAAAGCGTCACCTGTCAGACGGTTTACGGAAATTATGGCGTGTGGTCCAGCCTGATTCTGCAAAACGGCACCATCGACCAGATGGAGGCCCGGCTGGAGGAAAACGACCTGGGCGGCGCGGTGACGTATTACGACCAGGGGTACAGCGACATCGTGGAGAGCCTGGACGGCTATACCCGGGTGTCGCGGACGGTGCTCTATGTGGGCCTGGCCCTGTGGGCGGTGGTTTTGGCGGCGTACTGCGTACTGCTCCCCATGCAGGAGGGGAAAACCGCCCTGCGTATGTGGACACTGGGCGCAAAAAAGCGAGACATTGTGAAACAGGTCTGGACGCCCTCGGCATTGATGGCGGCTGCGGGGACGGTGATTGCGTTGGCGGTCAGCATCCCCGGTATGTCCTGGGCTACGGATAAAATCCAGGCCCTGACCGGCTCCGATCTGACGCTGAAGGTGTCCGTCGGCCAGACTGTGGCCCTGTGCGCCGGGGCCCTGGCCATCGCCCTGGCAGTCATCGCCCTGGTCAGCGTGCTCACCGCCAACCGGGGCATCCGCAAGGCAGAATAAGCAAATCAAAAGGCGAAAGGAGGACCGCCTATGACGCCCTATTTTTTCAAGCAGATGCGCAAGCGCACCAGCCTGTGCCTGGTGGTGGTGCTGACGGCCCTGGCGTTTTCCCTGGCCCTGTGTATGCTCCAGCGGTCCCGGGACCAGATGGCCGCACGCATTGAGGAGGTTTATGACAATCTGGAGGTCCGGTGCAGCGTCACCAATCTCACGGGGACCCAGTCGGACCAGCTGAACCTGCCGGATTGGGTGCTGCGGCTGTTCGACGGGGAAAAGACCTACGGCAATTTCCAGGACAACGACCTGTTCGCCCCCTATGTCCGGGATGTGCAGGTGCGGTCCACGGTGTACTGCACCACCCCCGGCGGCCAGGACCGGCTGACCCTCAGCGGCGTCACCGGGTTGAAGGCGGACAGCTCCCTGCTGGCCTCCTCGGGCTGCACCGTCATCTGGCGGGAGGGCTTCGGCGAGGATATGTTCCGAGGGCGGGGCTTCTCCCTGCTGCTGCCGGAGGAGCAGGCGCATCTGGTGGACGGGGACGGCTATGTGACCCTGGAGTTCACCGGGGTGGAGGGGGACAATATTCAGCACCGCTTCCTGGCGGCGGGGACCTATACCGGCGGGTCCGGGCGGCTGTACTGCTCCTGGTGGGTGGTGCGGCAGCTGTGTGAGGAGACCTACGGCGGTCTGACGCTGGACAGTCTGTCCGCCGCCATGGCGGACAACCGGAAGATCGGCGAGTTCTGGGACGGGTACGCCAGCCGCTATTTCGTGGCCCCCACCAAGGACGGCACCCCGGTGCCCTGGGAGGGGTCCCGGCTGTACCGCACCTATCCCTTCGCCCTGGCCATTTATGACGACGTGCTGGTGAAAACCGTGGAACAGCTGCAGCAGAACCAGCGGCTGCTGGGGCTGGTGTCGTGGCTGCTGGGGCTGGCCTCCTTCGGAGTGGGGGCGGTGTTCAGCATCCTGCTGCTGCGCCACCGCAGCCGGGAGCTGAAGCTGCAGTTCATCCTGGGCCAGAGCCGGGGCAGCATCTTAGTGTGGGCCCTGACGGAGCACGGGCTGCTGAGCCTGCTGGGGGCGATCATCGGCGCAGGGGGCTTCTGGCTGGCCTTCCGGACGGCCCCGGCCTGGGGGCCGGTGGCGGGCTTCTGGGTGATGAACCTGGCGGGCACGGCCCTGGCGTATCTTCTGACCATGCGGCGAAAGTTTCTGGAATCAAATCTGGGGAGGGAATAAATATGAACATCCAGCTGCAAAACGTTACCTATACCTATGCCGGGAAGTATCAGCGGGTCACCGCCGTGGACGGCGTCAGCTATACCTTCCACGACGGGACCCTGTACACCATCATGGGGGCCTCCGGCAGCGGCAAATCCACGCTGCTGAGCCTTTTAGCGGGGCTGAAGCTGCCCACGGAGGGGGAGATCACTCTGGACGAGCAGCCCATCCGGCTCATGGACCGCAGCGCCCTGCGGCGGGACACGGTGTCGGTGATCTATCAGGATTTCAACCTGTTTCCGCTGCTGACGGCGGAGGAAAACGTGTGCTATCCCCTGCGGCTGCAGAAAATGGACAAGGAGAAGGCCCTGGAGCTGGCCCGGCAGCGGCTGACGGATATGGGCATCCGGGAGTCGTATTTCCGGAAGCTGCCCAATCAGCTGTCCGGCGGCGAGCAGCAGCGGGTGGCCATCGCCCGGGCCCTGGCGGCGGGCAGCCGGGTGATCCTGGCCGACGAGCCCACCGGCAGTCTGGACAGCGACAACGGGCGGATGATCGTGGAGACTCTCCAGCGGCTGGCCCACCAGGAGGAGCGCTGCGTCATCGTGGTGACCCACGATCCCAAGGTGGCCGAGGCCGCCGATATCCGGCTGCATATGCAGGACGGAAAGCTCAGCGGGGAAGAAGCATAAAGCCGAACCCCCTGTATCCCATGGGATACAGGGGGTTCGGGCAGCTTGCAGCCTGCGGGCGGCAAACTCTGCGAGGCTTTTGGGAAAAGCCATCTGTTCAGGATTCGCCGAATTCCCGGGTCAGGTCCCGGTCCAGCAGGGTGCGCAGCTCCGCCATGGGGTCCGCGCCGCAGTAGAGAATGCGGTGCACCGCCCGGCAGATGGGCAGCTCCACGCCATAGCGCTCCCCCAGCAGCACCAGGGCCTCCACGGTGTAGTACCCCTCCGCCAGGTCCGTGTAGGTCTCGCCCCGGATGAAGGACTCGCCGAACTGCCGGTTGTGGCTGTACCGGGAGAACACCGTGGCCTCATAGTCCCCCAGGTGACACAGGCCATAGGCCGACAGCTGGCTGCCGCCCATGGCCTGGATGAGACGGGCTACCTCCCGGGTGCCCCGGCTCATCAGGGCGCCCTTCAGGCTGGACAGGCCCTTGCCGTCTAAAAATCCGGCGGCGATGCCCACCACGTTTTTGGCGGCGGCCCCCACCTCGTTGCCGATGAGGTCCTCCCCATAGTAAAAGCGGATCAGGTCGCTGGAGAAGGACTGCACCAGCAGGCGCTTCACGTCCTCCCGGCTGCTGTCGATGACCATGCAGTTGGGGATGCCCCGGTAAAACTCCTGCACATGGCCCGGGCCCAGCCACACCGCCACGGCGTTGGAGGGGTCCAGATTCTCCTGGGCGATCTGGCTCAGGCGGCGGCCTGTCCCCTGCTCCAGGCCCTTCATGCATAAAACGAAGATCTTATCCCCCAGGGCCAGGGGCCGCAGCTGGTCCATCAGGCCCTGGAGCCCCTGGGAGCCGATGGAGATCACCACGATCTCCGCCTGCCGGACGCAGGACAGGTCCGTGGACAGCCGAATGCTTTCCGGCAGCTCCAGCAGGTCGTTGCGGCGGGTGGCAAGAAAGCGCTGCATATGCCGGGAGCCGGGGCGGCCATACAGGGTGACGGCGTGGCCGGTGCGGTCCAGATACCAGGCGATCAGCGAGCCCCAGCGCCCGCAGCCGATGACGGTGATGCGCATATAAAAATCCCTCCTGCGGCATGATAACATATCTTGTTTATCATGCCACAGGAGGGGTTCTTTTGCAAGTTAATTTTCTGTGACGCGGAGCTTCCGGGCATAGGCCAGGGTCTGCTTCAGGGCGCTGTCGTGGGTCACCGCCGCCAGGTGGAGCTTGTGGGCATAGGCCAGCAGCTCCCGGAAGCGGCTGTCCGGCGTGAGACCGGCGGCGATGAGGTCCGCCCCGGTGACCTGGGGCCGGGCCATCAGCTCCCGGTACAGGGCCAGGCGCTGCCGCAGCCAGGGCTCCGTATCCTCCCAGGGCCACAGGCTGTGGGTGCCCCGGCCGTCTGCCACGGCCAGCAGAATCAGGTCCTCCGGCTCTATGGACCGGTCAAACATCCGGTTGCTGGCCTTGACGGAGGCGTCGGCCCCCACCAGGGCGTTGGGTTTCATGTGCAGCTGCACCATGTTCCGCACATAGGCCGCTGCCGCCTTCTCCCCCACGATCCGCCGCACCAGGGCGTCCGCCAGGGGCACCCCCGCCGACTCGTGGTCATAGGCGTGGATACGGCCCCGGACATACTCGGTGGCGGCCGGTTTGCCCAGATCATGGCACAGGGCCGCCAGCATAAAGGGAAAGGGCTGCCGGGCCCGGCTGCGCAGAGCCGCCGCGTGGTCCAGCACCAGCATGGTGTGGGTCCAGACGTCCCCTTCCCGGTGAAATCTTGGCTCCTGGGGCACGCCTATCAGGGCCTCCACCTCCGGAAACCAGTGGGACAGCTGGCCCATGTCCCGCAGAGTCTCGAAAAACAGTGAGGGGCGCTCCGCCTGAAGCAGGGCCTTGCGCAGCTCCCCCTCCACCCGCTCCGGCGGCAGGGCAGACAGGTCGATGCCCCGGCACAGGGCGATGGTCTCCGGGGCCTCGGTGAACCCGAACCGGGCGGCAAACTGGGCCCCCCGCAGCACCCGCAGAGGGTCCTCCGGAAAGGTCCGGTCATCCACGTGCCGCAGCACGCCCCGGCGCAGGTCCCGGAGGCCGCGGAAATGGTCCAGCACCCGGCCCGTCAGCACGTCCTCCATCAGGGCGTTGATGGTGAAGTCCCGCCGCCGGGCGGCCTGCTCCGTGCCCAGAAAGGGGTCCACGGTCACGTCGAAATCCCGGTGGCCCCGGCCAATGGCCCGCTCCCGCCGGGGCATGGCGATATCCAGGCCATAGCCCTTGAGGCCGTAGATCCCGAAGCTGGCCCCCATCTCCAGGCGGCCTCCCAGGCCGTCTAAGATTTCCTCCAGCTGTTGGGGGGTCAGGCCGTGGACCTCGATGTCCACGTCGGTGTTCTCCCGGCCCAGCAGACGGTCCCGGACGAAGCCCCCCACATAGTAGGCCCGGCCTCCCAGGGCGGCGGCCTGCCGGGCGATGGCCCGGGCGGCCTCCATATCCCGGGCCGGGTCCCGGCGGCCGGTCATCGCTTCTGCCGCCGGGCCAGGAGGTGGTCAATCCACACCAGCACATAGCCCAGGGCCAGGAAGGCTGCGGCCATGGCCAGGAAGATCAGCAGCACCTTGCCCCAGCCCAGAGCGTCCACGTCCATGAAGGGGTAGGGGTACGGCGAGCCGTTGTAAAACCGGAAGCTGCTGACCCGGGCCCGGATCATGGTGTATACGAAGTAGGCCGCCGGAAAAATGCCCCACAGGAAGGGTTCAAACCGGCGATAATGCCCCTTTTCGTCAAACAGCAGCCAATCCAGCACCGTCAGCAGCGGGGCGGCGGTGTGGAGCAGGTGGTTGGTAATCAGCTGGGTGGGGCCCATGTTGAAGTCCCCGGCGGCCAGGAACAGGTGGAAGGTGATGCCCGTGATGGCCATGGCCATCACCAGGGCTCCCTTGCACACCGGCAGCCAGGTGTCCCCCCGGCGGAGGGTGCGGACGGCGGCTCCGGCAAAATACACGGCGCACAGGATGTTGCTCATCAGGGTGAAGTATTGCAGGGCGGCCAGGTTCAGCCTTCCGCCGAAGAAGCCGCATTGCAGCACCACCCCCACGGCGGCGCACAGGGCGGTCAGGATATGCACGGCCGCAGCAGCGGCCCTGGAACGAATGGGCATAGCAAAATTCTCCTTTTTCGAAAGCGCTGCGGGCCGGTACAGGCAGCGCCTATACCGGCCCGGGAACAGATGGGGTCACTGCTGGCTCTGCTGCCAGCGCCAGGAATCCCGGCACATATCCGCCAGGTCCTTTTCCGCGTGCCAGTGCAGCAGGCGGGCGGCCTTGTCCGTGGCGGCATAGCAGGTAGGCAGGTCCCCGGGGCGGCGGGGGCCGATGCGGTGGGGCACCGCCACGCCGTTGACCCGCTGGAAGGTCTCCACGATCTCCAGCACGCTGCTGCCCCGTCCGGTGCCCAGGTTGATGGCCTCCCAGCCCGGATGGCTCCGGGAGTAGTCCAGAGCCGCCGCATGGCCCCGGGCCAGGTCCACCACATGGATATAGTCCCGGACGCCGGTGCCGTCGGGGGTGGGATAGTCGTTGCCGAACACCGTCAGCTCCCGGCGGATGCCGGCGGCGGTCTGGGTGATATAGGGCATGAGGTTGTTGGGGATGCCGTTGGGCAGCTCGCCGATGAGGCCGCTTTCGTGGGCCCCCACGGGGTTGAAGTACCGCAGGCACACCGCCGCAAGAGCCGGGTCCGCCTTGGCGGCGTCCCGCAGGATCTGCTCGATCATCAGCTTGGTCCAGGCGTAGGGATTGGTGCAGCCGCCGGTGGGCATATCCTCCCGGCAGGGGGCCTCCGCATTGCCGTACACCGTGGCGGAGGAGCTGAAGATCAGCCGGTGGACCCCGTGGTCCGCCATCACCTCCAGCAGGGCCAGGGTGGTGTCCAGATTGTTGCGGTAATAGGCCAGGGGCTTCTGCACGGACTCGCCCACGGCCTTGTATCCGGCCAGGTGCACCGCCGCGGCGATGTCATGGGCCCGGAACACCCGGTCCAGGGCCTGCCGGTCCGACACGTCCATCCGATAGAACACCGGGGCCCGGCCGGTGATTTTTTCGATGCGCTCCGGCACGTCCGGGCGGCTGTTGGACAGGTCGTCGGCGATGACCACGTCATAGTCCCGCTGCAGCAGCTCCACCGCGATGTGGGACCCGATGAACCCGGCTCCGCCGGTAAGCAGTACGGTTTCCTTCATGATGCTTCCTCCCGAATCCTGTGGTTTACTGCGGCGTCTGGCGCACAACGGCGGAGAACCGGTACACGCCGGTGCCGTCGTACAGCGGGGCCGTCAGCTGCTGGGCCAGGCCGCTGTGACGGTGGACATAGTACAGGGGGATGACCCAGCCGTCCTCCACCAGCATGGCCTCGGCGTCCTCCAGATAGGCGTCCCGGACCTCCACATGGCCGGAGGCGTCCGCCGCCCGCAGCAGCATGTCATAGGCGGTGGAATAGAAGTACCCATTGCCGCTTTCCCACAGGGACAGCAGGCCCGAGGCATCGCCCCGGTCGGCGGTGACGGTGGTCAGGGCCACCATAAACTCACCCTGGTTCAGGGCGTCCGCCAGCTCCTGGGCCGTGGCTCCCCGCAGGATGGCGATGAGCCCCAGCTTCTGCTTCCAGGCGTCCAGGACGGCGGCGGCGGTCCGGGCCGCCGTCTCGTCGGTGCTGTCATACAGCAGGGTGATCTGCCCGGCGGCCTTCACGCCGCCTGCCTCCTCCAGCAGGGTCTTGGCCTGCTGGCACAGGGCCTCGTAGTTGTCAGGCTCATTGTCGATGAGACTGCCGCTGCCCTGGCGGAAGTCACCGCCCATGGTGTTGCGCAGCCCCGGGGGCACGATGCCCTGGGCGGGGTCCAGAGGCTGGCCCTCCGTCAGCGCGTTCCGGTCGATGGCCAGGGCCAGGGCCCGGCGCAGGGACTCGCTTTCCAGGCTGCCGGTCCGCTGGTTCAGCAGCAGCAGGGTGGTCTGGGGATAGGGATCGGAGGTGTCGCCCTCCGGCAGGTTCATGGCAAAGTCCACGTCGCCGCCGGACAGCAGGTCCGCCCGGGCCTGGCCGTCCGTCTCGAACCGGAACTCCAGCACGTCCGGCCCCAGGCGGCGGGCGTCATAGTACCCGTCGGCCGCCTGGGCGGTGAGGCCCGTCTCGTCCCAGCCGGTGGCCCGATAGGGGCCGTCGGTCAGCAGGGTCTCGGAGTGCAGGGACCAGTCCTCCCGCTCCGCCGCGTCGCTGCGCACCGGCATGGTGGCCGTCCCGGCGCAGACATCCGTCAGGAAATAGGCGCACTTGTAGGAGAGCTTCACCACGAAGGTGAAGTCGTCCGGGGCGGATACCTGAAGAAGGCTTCCGTCCTGCTCGGCCTGCACCTGGTCAAAGCCCGCCACCATATCCAGCAGAGCCGCATGGGGGGAGCCGGTGGCCGGGTCCGCCAGCCGCTGCCAGGCATAGACAAAGTCGTGGGCGGTGACGGTCTGCCCGTCGGACCAGCGGACGTTCTGCCGCAGGGTGAAGGTATAGGTCTCGGTGCCGTCCAGGTTGTCCTCCACGGTGTAGGATTTGGCGGCGGCGTAAACCGGCTGGATGCCGCCGTCCTCCCCCCGGGAGAGCTTCATGAGGTTTTCAAACAGGTGGGCCACCACCGTGCGCTCGGCATCGGAGGAGGCCATGGCGGGGTCCAGGGTGGCCGGGGCGGCGTCCAGGCACACCCGCAGGGTCATGGTGTCCCGCGGCTGGGCGCAGCCGGTCAGAGCCAGCATGCACAGCACCAGCAACAGGGCCATGTACCGTATCCGTCGTTTCATAGGGGCCACGCTCCTTACTTTGATTTGGGCTCCGCAGGAGTCACCCGGCCGTCCTCCTCCAGGGTGGCGGGGATGATCTGGCTGCGGGTGTTGCGGGCGATGTCGTCCAGCCGCATGCGGGAGGGGAAGTCCGACAGCAGGGTATAGGCCACGCCGTGCTTCTTGGCCCGGCCGGTGCGGCCGATGCGGTGGATGTAATATTCATTCTCCTCGGGCACCTCGAAGTTGAACACCGCGTCCACGTCGTCCACGTCGATGCCCCGGCTGGCCACGTCCGTGGCCACGAACACACGGAGCTGTCCATCCCGGAAGCGGGCCATGACCTCCTCCCGCTTGCGCTGGGGAATATCGCCGTGGATGCACTGGGCGTCCAGCCCCCGCAGCTGCAGGAACTTGGTCAGCCGCTCGGTGGAGCCCTTGGTGTTGCAGAAGCAGATGACCCGGTCCAGCTGCTGGGCGCGGATGATGGAGGCGATGGCGTCCACCTTCTTATCGGCGGGCACCTCGATGCGGTATTGCAGGATATCGGGCTTGTTTTCCCGGGTGGCCTGGACGGTGATCTCCTCCGGGTCTCGCTGATACACCCAGGAGATGTCCATGACCTCCCGGGAGATGGTGGCGGAGAACATGCCCAGATTCTTCCGATGGGGGATCTTGTCCAGAATCCGGGTCACATCGTGGATAAAGCCCATGTCCAGCATGCGGTCCGCCTCGTCCAGCACCACGGTCTGCACCTGGCCCAGGGTGACGGTGCGGCGCTTCATATGGTCGGACAGGCGGCCCGGGGTGGCCACCACGATCTGGGGCCGCCGCTTCAGGGCGTTGATCTGCTTGCCGATGGGCTGGCCGCCGTACAGGCACACCAGCCGCACCCCCTCATGGCACACGGCGACCTGGCGCATTTCGTCGGTGATCTGCATGGCCAGCTCCCGGGTGGGGGCCAGGATCACCGCCTGGACCTCCTCGCTTTCCGGGTCGATGCGCTCGATGATGGGGATGCCGAAGGCCATGGTCTTGCCGGTGCCGGTGGGGGCCTTGGCGATGACGTCCTTCCCCTCCAGCATGGGGGGGATGCACCCGGCCTGGACGGGGGTGCTGATCTCATATCCCTTGTTCCTTATGGCGCGCATGGTGGCCTCGGACAGGCCGAAGCTGTCAAAGGGCGCGCCCTGTGTAAATTCCATAGCAGTTTCCTCGTTTTCTATATATTCAGCCAGGATACATTATACCATATCTGTCAATATGTCCCCGTACTGCTCCAGCAGCCACCAGGTGATCCGGGCCGTCAGCCCCCACAGGGGATGCGGCAGCCCCTCGTACACCGGCACCTCCATGCACCCGGCCTGCCAGGGATATCCGGCGGAGGCCCCCACCCGGTCATAGGGGAAGTCCGGCCCGATCTCCGGCCGCAGGGAATAGCGGTAGATAGCCGGGGGATGGGCCGCCAGCCAGGACAGGGGCGCCGTGAAGGTGTCCTGCACCTCGTCGGGGCTGGGGCGCAGCACCGCCGCCGGGTCCACTCGGCCCAGCACCGGATACATGAGCCCCTCGGACCGCAGGTACAGAAAGTCCAGGTCCCCGAAAATCTCAATGGCCTCCGCCGGAAGGCCCAGCTCCTCGAAGGTCTCCCGCAGGGCGCACTGCCGGGGCGTCTCCCTGGCCTCCATCCGTCCCCCGGGGAAGCACACCTCCCCGCTGTGGTGGTGCAGCTTCGCCGGGCGCACCTCGTATAAAAGGCTCAGCCCCTCCGGCCCCTCCACCAGCGGCACCAGCACCGCGTATTCCCCCCGTGCCTGCTGCAGGGTGGTGCGGTGGGCCGCCATTCTGCGCCGCAGCGCCTGTTCATCCATGCTTTCTCCCCCTTTTCACCACCACTATAACACATTCCGGCCCGAAGAAAAAGCAAAATCCATAAAAACGCCGGAATTCGCAAAAAGTTCTTGCAATTGAAAAAATCAGGGCATATAATGTAAAGGTTGAGAGATTTGCTATGCAAAAGCATAGCAAAAAATAGAATGTGCCATTCCCTCGCCCCTTCGGGGCAACCGGGAATGATGCACAAAACTTCATGCACAGAAGAGTTTGCCTGTTTTCGTGGTGCGCCGCACAGTGCATGAATTTTGCTATGCAAAAGCATAGCAAAACAAGAAATGTGCCATTTCCTCGCCCCTGTGGGGCAACCGGAAATGATGCACAAAAACTTCATGCACTAACATTTGCGCATTTTCGTGGTGCAGTGCTCACGCATGAAGTTTTATACCCAAAAGAAAGGGGTTTTTCCTTTGCAGAACGAAAAACTGAGAAACGTAGCCATTATCGCCCATGTGGACCACGGCAAGACCACCCTGGTGGACCAGATGCTCAAGCAGGGCGGCGTGTACCGGGAGAACCAGGAGACGGTGGAGCGGGTCATGGACTCCAACGACCTGGAGCGGGAGCGGGGCATCACCATCCTGGCCAAGAACACCGCCATCCAGTACGGCGACACCAAGATCAACATCGTGGACACCCCGGGCCACGCCGACTTCGGCGGCGAGGTGGAGCGCATCCTGAAGATGGTCAACGGCGTGATCCTGCTGGTGGACGCCGCCGAGGGCCCCATGCCCCAGACCCGCTTCGTCCTCAGCCGGGCGTTGGAGCTGGGTCACCGGGTCATCGTGGTGGTCAACAAGATTGACCGGCCCGACCAGCGCATCCATGAGGTCATCGACGAGGTGCTGGAGCTGCTGCTGGACCTGGACGCCACCCCGGAGCAGCTGGATTCCCCCATGCTGTTCTGCTCCGCCCGCCAGGGCATCGCCTCCTACTCCCCCGACGTGCCGGGCACGGACCTCAAGCCTCTGTTCGACACCATCCTCAGCTATATCCCCGCTCCCGAAGCGGACCTGGACCAGCCCTTCCAGATGCTGGTGTCCGCCATCGACTATAACGAGTTCGTGGGCCGCATCGCCATCGGCCGGGTGGAGCGCGGCGTCCTGAAGCAGAATCAGGAAATCGCCGTGTGCAACTATCACGACCCCGACGCCCCGGCCAAGAAGGCCAAGGCCGTGTCCATGTACGAGTTCCAGGGCCTGGGCAAGCAGCCCATCACCGAGGCCACCGCCGGCAATATCATCGCCATGTCCGGCATCGGCGACATCACCATCGGCGACACCATCTGCGCCCCGGAGTGCGTGGAGCCTCTGCCCTTTGTGAAAATTTCCGCCCCCACCATGGAGATGACCTTCTCCGTCAACGACTCTCCCTATGCCGGCCGCGAGGGCAAGTTCGTCACCTCCCGCCAGCTGCGGGACCGCCTGTTCCGGGAGACCCTGAAGGACGTGTCCCTGCGGGTGACGGAGATCGACGGCGCCACCGACGCCTTCAACGTGGCGGGCCGGGGCGAGATGAGCCTGTCCATCCTTATCGAAACCATGCGCCGGGAGGGCTATGAGTTCCAGGTGTCGCCCCCCCGGGTGCTGTACCGCACCATCGACGGCAAGAAGTGCGAGCCCATCGAGCGGCTGGTGGCCGACGTGCCCAGCGAGTCCGTGGGTGCGGTCATCGAGAAGCTGGGCTCCCGCAAGGGCGACCTGATCGAGATGACCCCCGTGGGCAGCCGCATGAAGCTGGAGTTCCTGATCCCCGCCCGGGGCCTGTTCGGCTATCGCAACGAGTTCCTGACGGATACCCGGGGCGAGGGCATCATGGCCTCCGTGTTCGACAGCTACGCCCCCTATAAGGGCGACCTGAACCGCCGCAGCACCGGCTCCCTGGTGTCCTTCGAAACCGGCGAGTCCGTCAGCTACGGACTGTTCAACGCCCAGGAGCGCGGCGCCCTGTTCATCGGTCCCGGCGTCAAGGTGTATGAGGGCATGATCGTGGGCGTGTCCCCCAAGCAGGAGGACATTACCGTCAACGTCTGCAAGAAGAAGCAGATGACCAATATGCGGGCCGCCGGGTCCGACGAGGCCCTGCGCCTGGTGCCGCCCCGGAAGCTGAGCCTGGAGCAGTGCCTGGAGTTCCTGGCCGATGACGAGCTGCTGGAGGTCACTCCCGAGAGCCTGCGCATGCGCAAGACCATTCTCAACCACGAAAAGCGCATGAAGGCTACCCACGGCGGCAAGAAAAAGTAAACAAACACAGAATAAAACAGAACCCCGCCCTGCCGGATGGCAGAGCGGGGTTTTGTTTGCCAAAAAGGGCTTTGCCCTTTTTGGCAAAAGGCTTGCAGTCTGCCGCCTGCGGGCGGCAAACTCTGCGAGGCTTTTCAGGCGGGGTCATTCTATCCGCGCATATTGATGTATACGCTTATAATCGGCGTCAGGCGGCCTGGACCTCGAACTTCAGCACGCCCTCGGCGGCGGAGATGCGGGTCATCATGGACTCCAGATCCTCCACCATGTCCCGGGTCTCGGCGGAGATGGTGACGCCGGCGCAGCCGTTGGTGGGGATGGTCTGGTTGATGGTGAGAATATTTGCGCCGGAATTGGCAAAAATAGACAGGAAGTTGGACAGCACGCCGGGGTTGTCCTTCAGCAGGGCGTAAAACGTGATGATGTGGCCGGCCTTCATGTCCTGGAAGGGCTGCACGGCGTCCTTATACTTGTAAAAGGCGCTGCGGCTGATGCCCACCATCCGGGCCGCCTCGCCCACGGTAGCCGCCTCGCCCACCTGGAGCATCCGGCGGGCCTCCGCCACCTTGACGAATACCTCCGGCAGGGCCTCTGCCGATACGATGTAATACTTCTGATTGCTCATGGCCGTAAACCTCCGCTGATGTGTCCGGCGGAGACGCGGCCCCGCCGTTTCTTTTGGCCATTATCATACCATGTTGTTTGACAAAACACAACTGTTTTCGTGGGAGGGAGCATACAAAAATGCAGGAAAAGCAGCGGGCTTTTTTGGTGCGGACTGCCTATTGGGCCGTGTGGGCGGTGCTGCTGTGGCTGGGGGTGCGGTATCTGCTGCGGTGGCTGCTGCCGTTTCTGCTGGCCCTGGCCCTGGCGGCGGCGGTGGAGCCGGTGATCGCCTGGTGCCGCCGCCGGATGGGCCTGAAGCGGGGGTTTACGGCGGCGGTGGTGACCATCGCCGTCACCGGGGCCATACTGGCGCTGGCGGCGGTGATCGTGTGGCAGCTGATCCGCCAGGCGGCGGAGCTGCTGGGGCAGCTCCCCGGGCTTCTGGCGGGGCTGCCGGGCATGACGGAGAACCTGCGGCAGCGGCTGGAGGACTTCTGCGCCGCCTGTCCCCAGGGGCTGCGGAGCTGGCTGGAGGAGGTCCCCGCCCTGCTGGGGACCCTGGCGGCGGGAGCGGCCCAGCGGGCCAGCGGGGCCTGCATCACA
>UMLM01057843.1_pt1 | contig 18151 bp, 15 predicted proteins | sample 1966571 | NCBI WGS metagenome assembly UMLM01 (sample SAMEA4836203, study PRJEB28245) | human gut metagenome | biome: gut microbiome; material: fecal sample | place: Denmark | collected 2008 | reverse complement strand
TGGACAGGAAATGATCACGAGCTTATTGATGAAGCTCAGGCATGTGCATACAACCAAATAAAGAAGACACCATCTGCCATTTTAATTCTCTAGCGCTCCATTTAGCCTTCGAGCATTCAATTTCATAAAAGTGTCTTTTATCATCATCGGAGATAGATAAAGGTTCACAAAAATGAGACCAACTGAGTTATCCAGACAGCGTATGGACACTTCCATATTTGAGGTAAAAATTGATCATATTATTCAAATGTGATCTTGAAAAACCTCTTCCAAATTTCTTTGTTAATTCTTTTGAAAGAAATCTAAGAGATTTCGTTTGGTAATCGGAATCGTTGCTATGAGACTTAACATCTTCAACAACTATTCTTCCTATGTCCGTATAAGTTCTCAAGAGTGTATCCTTTATTTCGATTGCAACATGTTTCCTTGCATTTTAAAGTAGATCTTCTATCTTTTGTATCGTCGTATCATTCATTAATTCTTTGATAAAATCTCCGGATATTTATTTGTAAAGAACTATCAGGCAAAATGAAATGGTGTCATTTATCGTGGCGCCATTTGGACAGGCATGGAAGTTTTTGGATTCTTTGACAGATCATTAACATAACGTGAACAGAAAAAGGCGATAATCATGGTGCAAAGAGCAAGGATGGCTTACAGGCCGTCTTGAAAGGAGGAAAGCATGTCATCACAAGCCGTTGAGGTCTCCTTCACTGCCGTATTGAAGAAAAAAAGCCGTGAAGGGTCTTTTGACATAAACGCAGGCAGAATTCAGAATTGCAGATTGACAATCCCCACGATTAAGCATAAGATGAGGACAGAAATTTTGACAGAGGTGTACAATGGGTAAGACAATCAAGATTCTGGCAGTATATACGTCCATCGTTCTGCTGGGCGCGTTTTTGTTAAAGGACTTTTCTTTCTTTCATACCGCGATCAATCTCATCACCGCGCTGGTCATGTTCGGCGTGGTCTTCTATCTGATGCCGGGCGGATTTTTCGTGGGGAAGTTCGACCGGAAGGATGATGAGGGACTGGAGAAACAGCTGGAGAAGCACCGTTCCCGCAAACGGGAGATGTCCTGGAAAGAAGTGGGCATCGCATTATATGTCATGGTTCCCTGGGTCATCGCCAGTCTGGCGTTTGGCGGATAAAGGATCATGCGTAAGCACAATGTCATCAAGTGAAGAGCAGAGCTGATTAAGGAGTACATAAAAAGTGTGCTCCTTTTTTGCCGAAGAGATTGCCAAAATGCGGATATTGTAGAATAATGAGAAAAAAAAGGAGACTGTATGACAAGATGAAAAAAGCAAGAAACACTGCGATCCTGTTGTTTGGCGTATCTAATGTAGGGAAGACGACGACAGGAAGGCTGCTTGCCGATCAGCTGAACGCGAAATTTTATGATCTGGATGAAGAGATCAAGACCGCTTATGGGATGACCTTGGAAATGTTCACCGAAGAATACAACGATCATCGTGAGCGAGCGTATCACAAGAGCATGCTGCTGGAGCAGCTGATCAGAAATGTCAGGGGATGTTCGGTCATTGCTGTCAGTCCTATCTTCTATGAAGAATACATTCATCGCGCTGTATGTGAAAGACAAGTGATCGCGATCTATCTTCGTGATACACCGGAACATATCTTTGACCGTTTGGTATTTTCGGATGAACATGATGTGGTATATGCAGATGATGAATATAAAAACAAGCATAAAGCATATTGCCTTGAGGATATCCGACAAGATATCCTGGCGATGGATAAAGTATGCCGCAATATTCCTTGGAGATATGAGATGGATGGCAGAACGGCAGAAACGATCGCTGAAGATCTGAGCAGGCAGATCAAGGAGCGGATCCAGCAGGAGAATGCCCGCGAGCAGGAAATGGATGAGCTGCAGCTGGCTTTGGACACATTGAAGAACCGAACGCTTGCTTTTCCTGAACAGGCCTTTAAGGTCATCACGGCCGCTCAGGAGGCCGCATTGCCTTATTTAAGGGCAGCGGTCGATCGTGCCGTGCGTGAACCAGATGCGCTGGATCCAGATGAACAGCTTCATTTTTACGCCCTCTTCCTGCTTGGACAATTTCAGGACAAAGCATCCTTTTCACGTATCCTCGATCTGGCTAGCCTGCCTTTGGAAACGCTGGATGTGTTGATCGGGGATGCCGTCACTGAAGCATTGCCAGATATCATCTACAATACTTTCGATGGAAATATCGAGCTGTTGAAACAGCGGATCATGGATACAGAGGTAGATGAATTTGTCCGGACCGGCATAGCCAGTGTGCTTGGACAGCTGTACTTGGATGGCCGTCTGCCGGAAACAGAATGGAAAGCGATCATCAGACAGGTCATCCATCAGGCCAGGGAATATGAACATGTGCTGGATAAGATGGCCGAAATGATCTGTGAATGTCATTTCATCGACATGCTTGGGGAGATCCGATATCTGTTTGATCATGACCTGATCGATGAACATTTTGTCGGCGGATATGACGCGCATGTTGATCTGATGTTCAACTACGGCAAGGAACATCGACCATATTGTCAAAGTCCGATCGATGCGGCACAGATCCTGCGAAACTGGGCGATGTTCAAGGACGAAGATTCCGCCGACGCAGAACGCCATCTTGATCAGATGCTGAAGATGCTGCTGCAGGAGGAGACATCGTCCAAAACTAAGATCGGCAGAAACGATCCGTGTCCTTGCGGCAGCGGCAAGAAATACAAGAATTGCTGCTTAAAGAAACCAAGATCCGCATTGGATGCGATCGAAAGCGCAGCGGAACGAGGAAAAGCATTGGCGGATTATCCTTATCTTGGCCAGGAGCGCATTTCCGGCCGCCTTTATCTGCGTGATTACCATGATCCGCAAAGCATCGAACTTGATCAGCTTCTTTATCTGGGCATGATCGATCGCCCCATGCTCATCTGGAATCGCGACATCCGAAAAGAAGCGATCTGTACCATGAAGTATCTATGGCTGGCTTTCCAGAAAGCGCGCGAATTAGGAGAACAAGAAGGGATTCAGACTTATGCGGAATTTGATGAACGCCATGCCATTCATTATTGCTGCAGAGACTGGGTCGGCAGACTGGCCGAATTGCTCGAAGACAGCGGGAAACATGAGGATGCCCAGGCTGTCATTGCCTGGGATCGTAAGATGAGCGCATGATCATATGCCTGAACAGATCGGGATAAGCCATCTGTTCAGGCATATTTTATGTAGTGGATATTTTAAGATATAAACGTGTCATTTGCTGAGAGATCGCGAAAAGAACAATTTTACTGTTCACATTGCTAAAGTGATGATATAATCAGGCAGCATAGGCTCAGACGAGGTCTGATCATGCACGATGGAAATGAGAGGAATCTGATATGGCGATATTTGAAGCGATCTATGATCTGTTATGGGGAGACATCATCCATATCCCCCTTCCGGGCGGAAGCACGCTCGGGCTTTCTCTGCTGGTGCTCATCCTTGTCCCGGCAGGCATCTACTTTACCATACGGACGCGGTTCCTGCCCTTCCGCATGTTCCCGGAGATGATCCGGGTAACGCTGGAAAACAACCAGAAGGGAGATCGAGAGGGCATTTCCGGCGTACAGGCGCTGATCATCTCTACCGCATGCCGCGTAGGCATGGGCAATCTGGTCGGTGTGGTGGCGGCCATATCGGCAGGCGGCGCCGGAGCTGTGTTCTGGATGTGGGTGATCGCCCTGCTCGGCTCATCCACGGCGTTCATCGAAGCGACGCTGGCGCAGCTGTATAAAGAAAAGGATCCGCTGTATGGCGGATACCGCGGCGGTCCGGCTTATTACCTGCATCATCTGTTCATCCGCAAAGGCAGCAGGAGAAAGCGGTCTGTGATCGCGTCGCTGTTCGCGTTGTCCGGACTGATCTGCTGGTTCGGCATCAGCCAAGTGACGGCCAATTCGATCTCTTCATCGTTTGAGAATGCGTTCCATATCCCGTCGCTGTATTCGACCATCGCGCTGGTGGCGGTCGCTGCCGTGATCGTGCTGAGAAAGAACACGACCGTGAAGGTGCTCGACATCATCGTGCCGATCATGGCCGCATGTTATTTTTTCATCACCGTGTTCATCATCATCCGCAATGCCCCGGCATTGCCGGCGGTGTTCGAGCGGATATTCGCGGAAGCGTTCGGCTTGCGGCAGGCGGTGGCTGGCGGGCTCGGCGCGGTGATCATGAACGGCGCCAAACGAGGACTGTTCTCCAATGAGGCAGGATCTGGCTCAGCGCCATGCGCTGCGGCCGCGGCGGATATCAGCCATCCGGCCAAGGAAGGGCTCCTTCAAGCGCTGGGCGTGTTCATCGACACCATCGTGATCTGCACCTGCTCCGCGATGATCATGCTGCTGATGCCGCAGAGCATGGGCGCAGGCCTGGAAGGCATGGATCTGCTGCAGACAGCGATGCGTTACCATCTCGGCGAATTCGGCGTGATCTTCATCGCCGTCATCCTGTGGCTGTTCAGCTTCTCTACTTTCTTGGGCATCTTGTTTTATGCCCGCTCCAACGTGGCCTACTTATTCGGCGACAGCTGGGCGGCGCAGACGATCTATAAGATCCTAGCGCTCATCATGCTGTTTGTCGGCGGGCTCGCTGCCTATCAGTTTGTGTGGGATCTGGGCGATGTCGGCGTAGGCCTCATGACCATATTCAACATGATCGCGCTCATCCCGCTTGCGCCGAAGGCATTGGCCTCGCTGCGGGAGTATGAACAGACGATCAGCAGGCGAAAGGCAGAATAAACAAAATGATCCGGACCGTTGTGGTTCGGATCATTTTGTTTATTCGAACTGGCTGTAGTACAAGGCGGCATAGGCGCCGTTCTTTTTCAGCAGTTCTTCGTGACTGCCTTGTTCGATGATGTTTCCATGGTCCATGAACAGGATGGTGTCGGCATCGCGGATGGTGGACAGACGGTGTGCGATGATGAAGCTCGTCCGGCCCTTCATCAGCTGATTCATCACCTTGCCGATCTCGGTCTCTGTCCGCATGTCTACGCTGCTTGTCGCTTCATCCAGGATCAGGATCGGCGGATCACACAGGAATACCCGGGCGATCGTCAGCAGCTGGCGCTGTCCGGCAGACAGGGCGGAAGCCTCATTGTCCAGCACGGTGTCATAGCCATGGGGCATCGTTCGGATGAAGTAATCGACCTTGGCTGCCTTGGCCGCATCGATGATCTCTTCACGGAAAGCGTCTGCCTTTCCATAAGCGATGTTTTCCGCTACGGTGCCTTCGAACAGCCAGGTATCCTGCAGCACCATGCCGAAGTTGCTGCGCAGCCCTTTTCTGGTCATGTCGCTCGTCGATACGCCGTCGATGGAGATCACGCCGCCGTTGACCTCATAGAATCGCATGAGCAGGTTGACCAGGGTCGTCTTGCCTGCGCCTGTGCTGCCGACGATGGCGATCTTCTGCCCGGGCTGGGCCGTGAAGCTGATGTCCTTCATCAACAGACGGCCCGGCTGATAGCCGAAGCTGACATGCTGGAAGCTGATCTGGCCATTCGGCTCTCTGAGGATGACCGGGTAAGGCGTATCCGGACGTTCCTCTTCTTCATCCAGCATCTCGAAGGTACGCTCAGCGCTGGCCAGTGCGGCCTGCAGAGAGTTGATCATGAACGATGCTTCTGTCAGCGGCTCGGCCGCTTGATTGATATACTGGAAGAACGCCTGGACGACACCGACGCTCATCCTGCCGTTGATCATCTCATATCCGGCGATGATGGCGATCACCACATGCGCAAGCCTGGTCAGCAGACGGATCAGCGGGTTGACGCAGTTGGTCAGGAAGTCTGCCTTCTGTGAAGCAGCGGCATTCTTGGCCGAAGCCTCTTTCACTCTGGCGATGGAAGCGTGCTCATGGTTATAGGCCTTGATGACGTCGCGGCCATTGTAGAACTCTTCCACGATGCCGGTCAGCTCACCGATGGTCTCCTGACGCTCTGCCGCGCTTTTCAGGTTCTTGCGGGCGACGATCCGCGTGATCAGCATGCTGACGACCATGAAGAGCAGAAAGATGCCGGTCTGCAGGACCTTGGTGACTTTGTCCAAGTCGCTGGTGACACGGCTGAGGATCTCTCCGGCCTTGTTCTGGTCAAAGAAACGAAGCGGAAGACGATTGAGCTTTTCTGCTACTTGCTTACGCAGGGGAAAGCGTGAGATTCTCCGCTACGCTGGCCATCAGGAAAGACTGCAGATAATAGAAGATCCAGGTCAGAAAATACTGCACGCTGAGCTGAGTGAGCTCTGCGCCCATGTTTTCCCAGGTGATGGAAAATGGGATTCCCTGGGAAATGGCCGCCTGGATGCTCTGCCAGAGATGGTCGATCACGATGGCTGAGTACATCGGGTTCCAGATGCTCAGCCCGATATAGATCAGGATGGACAGCCCGACGATGCCGAGCCGCACGCGCTGCCCGTTCAGCTGGCGGCAAAGGCGCTTGGTCGTATCCCAGGCACGGGAAGGCTGTTCACCGTTTTCATGCGTTCGTTATTCAGCTGTTTTGTGCTCATGATTCTTTTGCCTCCTTTGTCTGTGAGGTATAGATCTCCTGATAGACGCTGCATGTCTTCAGCAGTTCATCATGGGTGCCGATGCCGGCCATCTTTCCTTCGTGAAGCACGATGATCTGATCGGCGTGACGGATGGTGCTGACACGCTGTGCCACGATGAGGACGGCAGCGTCCTTCGTCTCTTTCTTCAGCGCCTTGCGCAGCGCGGCGTCCGTCTTGAAGTCCAGGGCAGAGAGGCTGTCATCGAAAATGTAGAGCTGCGGCTTCTTCACCAACGCCCGGGCGATGGACAGACGCTGCTTCTGTCCGCCGGAGAAGTTGGTCCCGCCCTGTGCCACGAAGGCCTGAAGCCCCTGCGGCTGCGCGCGGATGAAGTCCGCAGCCTGAGCGACTTCCGCGGCATGCATCAGATCCTCATCGCTGGCATCCGCGTTGCTGTAACGCAGGTTGTCCGCGATGGTGCCGGAAAACAGCCAAGCTTTCTGCTGCACATAGGCGATATGATCACGCAGCTTGTGCTGCGTCATGTCTCGGATATCTGTGCCGTTCAGGCGGATGCTGCCGCTGCTGACATCGTGAAAGCGCAGGATCAGCGAGGCGACGGTCGATTTTCCGCTGCCTGTTCCGCCGATGATGGCCGTGGTCTGCGCGCGTTTGCAAGTGAAATTCAAGTCAGAAAGCGTATCCTCTTCTGCATCCGCAAAACGGAAAGTTACATGGTCAAACGTGAGCACCTGACTGTTCTTCTCATCGATCTGAGGGTCTTCGTTGACATAGTCAACGATCTCCGGAGAATGATCCAGGACATTCTGCACACGGCTGCAGCATTCCAGCGCACGCGGCATCGTCATGATCACCATCTGCGCCATCATGATGAAGAACAGCACCATCATGGCATACTCGATGACGACAGTGATGTCGCCGATCTGCAGGATGCCGCTGCTGATGTGTCCGCCGCTCATCCAGTAGATGACCACGATGAGCAGGTTGATGAAGAAGAATGAGAGACCATCCAGGTTGGCGAACAGCCGGTTTGCCTTGATGGATGTCTTCGCATAAGACGAGAATGATTCGTTCAGGCGTGTTTCCTCTCGCTGCTCATTGTTGAAGGCGCGCACTACACGCACACCGGTGATGTTTTCCAGCAGGATCTTGCTCATGCGATCCAGCAGCTTCTGCAGCTTTCGAAACAGCGGAGATGCGCTGCGCATGATGAACAAGGCAAGGATCAGCACGGCTGCCACGGCGCAAAGCAAGACGAAGCCGAACTGCACATCCAGGTTAAAGGTCAGGATGACGGCCAGCACGATGATGACCGGCACCGGCAGGACCATCTGGATGAAGCTGGTCAGCGCCATCTGAATATTGGTGATATCGGAAATGGTCCTCGTCGTGATCGAAGCTGTTCCGAACTGACGGAAGTCATACACGGACAGCTTCAACGATTTATCATAGACAGCCACACGCATGTCCTGTCCTACTCTAGCGGAGAGCGCAGCACATGCATATCCGCCAAGGATGGCGCAGATGCCTGAGACAAGCGAAGCCGCGGCCATCCACAGTCCTGTCTCGATTAGTTTTTGGAAAGAATGAGCGCTGATGCCGAGGTTCAGCATCTGGGCTGCCAGCGTGGGGATCAGCAGCGATCCTGCCACGTCGATGACCAGCAGAAGCACGGTCAGGGTAAACAGTTTCCAGTGCGGACGGATAAACCGCCAGATCAGTTTCATAGCATTTTTCCTCCCTCTGTATGCCGTATGGTGAGAAAACGAAAAAAAGCCCGGTCTGAATAACCGAGCGCACTCGACATCTTATCGATACAGCTGTTGCGACAGCAGATCCTCCGATGAACGATACAGATCTTATTTTTCATTTTCCTCGCGGAGATAAAGCTCTTCGATCAGATGATACAGCTTCCATGTCAGCCCTGACAACATGATCCGTTCCTGCTCATCCATGCTTTTCCATGCATGTTCTTCCCAGTGACGCATCTTCATGATATGGGTGTCATAAAGCTGATGGCCCCTCTCCGTCAGCACGGTATGCTTGATGCGCTGATTATGCGGATCCGGGATCAGTTCGACCAACTGCTTCTTCTGCAGCAGCTTGAATGTGGAATTGATCGTCTGACGGCTGAGATACAGCTTTTTGCATATCTCGCTCTGGGTACGGGCCCCCTCGCCGATCAGGACAAGAGACCAGTATTCATTGACCGACAGACCGCAGGCTTTGGCGAATTGTCCATACAGGCTGTCCAGCGCGCTGCTCGCATTGCGAAACGAGCGCAGAGTGTGCAGATCATCTGACTGAGTCACTTTTCTCACCACTAATATCCGATATCGTACAGTATGATATCGGACATTTAAGCGGTTTACCAGCCATCCTTCATCAAGTCAACAGGTTTTGTGATTTTTATCGATCAGGTTCTGGTGAAAGAAGATGACCAGGGGAAAAGATGTCATGATCTGCTTTCCTGACGTGCTGTGTGCAAGGGGGAGAACTTCAGGATGAGCTGAGCGTGCGGTGAAGGCATCTGCTGTTTTGTCCATCATCTTCAACAAGCAGAAGATCGGTCATGATGGTCTTGGCAAACGCGCTGTTTTCTCATCGATCGGGATGATCGGTGAAAATCTGATTCAGCGCTGCTTCTTTTCGCTTTGCATTTTATGCGATTCTCATTATAATAATGAAGGCAAAAGCGAGGGATGTGTATGAAACTGATCGTCGGACTTGGTAATCCGGGAAAAGAATATGAACGAACAAGGCATAACGCAGGCTTTGATGTGATGGATGAGATCGCGCGCATGGCATCGGCGAGCATCACGCAGAAGAAGTTCAAGGCGCTGGTGGATAAGGTGAACATCGGCGGACAGAGCGTGCTGCTGATGAAGCCGCAGACGTATATGAACAACAGCGGTGAGGCGGTGCGCGCGGCCATGGATTTTTACCATCTGCAGCCGCAGGATCTGCTAGTGATCTATGATGATATGGATCTGGCCGTAGGCAGGCTGAGGCTGAGACAGAAGGGAAGCGCCGGCGGCCACAACGGCATCAAGAGCATCATCGCGCATATCGGCACGCAGACGTTTGACCGCATCCGCGTGGGCATCGACAAAGACCCGCGCATTCCGACCGTGAACTGGGTGCTGGGCAAGATCCGCAAGGAAGACATGGACGCTTATCTGGAATCGGTGAACGAGGCCGCCAAGGCCGCTGTCTTCTCCGTTACACATGAATTTACGGAAACGATGAATCAGTTCAACAAAAAGCAGGTGAAAGAATGAATGCGCTGCTGAAGCGGTTATCCGCCAACCCTGCGGTGCAGACATTGCTGCACAAAGAAAGCGGGCTGGGCAATCTTTCGGCAACAGAGGAAGCGTTATTGCTGGCGGCGGCATTCGATCAGGATCCGCAGACCATGATCGTCGTGAAAAATAATACGTATACGGCACAGCGCCTGCAGGAGCGGCTTGAACCGCTCTTGCATGACAAAGCGCTGCTTTTTGTCATGGAGGAATCGCTGCGCGTAGAGGCCATCGCAGCTTCTCCGGAGCTGAAGGCATCGCAGATCGAGGTCATGGCCAGACTGACCGAGGGGGAACCGGTGGTGCTGATCATGAATGCGGCCGCTTTCATCCGCTATCTGCCTTCCCCGGAAGCGTTCTGCGCTCATTGCTTCGACATTCATATCGATGATGAAGTCGATTATGAAGGGATGAAGCGCCGTTTACAGGAATCCGGATACACCAGGGTGAGCCGTGTCGATCAGCCGCTGTGCTATGCGGCGCGCGGCGGCATCATCGATGTGTATTCCATGAACAGCGAATATCCTGTGCGCATCGAATTCTTTGACAACATCATCGACAGCATCCGTCTGTTCGATGTCGCTACACAGCGGACCATCCGCCAGATCAGCCAGGTGCGCATCATTCCGGCCAGCGACATCCTGCTTACCGACGCGCAGCTGGATGAAGTGGAAAAACAGCTTCGCAGCACATTGAGCAGACAGGAGAAGAAGCTCGATGAGCTGACGCGGGATACGCTGCAGGAAACGCTGGAACAGGACATGGGTGCGCTGCGTGCACACCTGGGAGAAGCGCGTCTTTATCCTTATCTGGCATGGCTGAAGGACCATCACAGCATTTCTGATTTTTGCAGCGATGCGCCGATCATCATCTCCAGTGAAGAAGAGGTCAAGGACGCAGTCAAACGCATCCAGGAAGAGACCATCATCTATATCCAGGAAATGTGTGAAGAAGGGCGGATGCTGCCGAAGTTCACGCTGTTTCGCGAAGAGCGTGAATGCCTGATGCACCATCCGGTCATCTCCGTAGGCATGTTCATGAACATCAAGCATCCGATCAGCTCACAGATCACCACGCTGGTGAGCAGTGAGCTGCCTTTCCAGCAGAAGATCGACGCGATCACGGCAGAAGCCAGAGAGAATGCCGTGGTCTTATGCGTGGAGAAAAACGATGCCCGCACTGTCATCGAAGCGCTGAACAATGAGGAGATCGCGTATGTGAAGGATACGGCTGACTGGTCGCGGCCGGGCATCTATGTCTGCGATCTGCCATTTGCGGAAGGGTTCCAGTGCCTGCTTGAGCACATCATCGTCTACACCCGGCGGGAACTGTTCCCCCAGGAGAAGAAGTTCGTCCGTTATCACAGCAAGTTCAAGGAAGCGACCGTCCTGCAGGATTACATGGAGCTCAATGTCGGCGATTATGTCGTGCACCACCAGCATGGCGTCGGCCGGTATATGGGCATCATCACGCGCAAGGAGGATGGCAGGCATCAGGACTATCTGCGCATCGTCTATCGCGGCAATGATGAACTGCTTGTCCCGCTTTCACAGTTTCATCTGATCCGGCGCTTCGTCTCGAAGGAAGGTGTCGGCGTCAAGCTCAATAAGCTGGGCAGCAGCGAGTGGGAAAAGACGCGCCGCAAGGTCAGCGAAAAGGTTGAGGAGCTGGCAGGCAGGCTGGTGGAACTGTATGCGCTGCGCAGCGAAGACATCGGCTTTGCGTTCTCTCCAGATACGCCGATGCAGCGTGAGTTTGAAGATCAGTTCGAATACGAGCTGACCGAGGATCAGCAGCATGCCGTAGAAGAGATCAAGCACGATATGGAAAGCCCTCGCCCGATGGACAGGCTGCTGTGCGGCGATGTCGGATTCGGAAAGACCGAGGTGGCGGTGCGCGCTGCGTTCAAAGCAGTCATGGACAACAAGCAGGTCGCCTTCCTTTGTCCGACCACTATCCTCTCTATGCAGCACTACAAGACCTTTATCGATCGTTTTCGTGACTATCCGGTCAATATCAAAGTGGTCAACCGCTTTGTCCCGCGTAAGGAACAAAATCAGATCATCCAGGATATGGCAGAGGGCAAGGTCGACATCATCATCGGCACGCACCGGCTGCTTTCGAAAGACATGAAGTGGAAAGATCTGGGCTTTCTGGTCATCGATGAGGAGCAGCGCTTCGGCGTGGAGCATAAGGAGCGCATCAAGGAATTGAAGAACGGCATCGATGTGCTTTCGCTGAGCGCGACGCCGATCCCGCGCACGCTGCAGATGTCGCTGGTGGGCATCCGTTCGCTCTCTCAGCTTAACTCGCCGCCAAGCAACCGTCATCCGGTGCAGACGTATGTCATCGAGCGTAACTTTAACATGATCCGGGAGATCATCCAGCGTGAGCTGGCCCGCAATGGGCAAGTGTTTTATCTGTACAACCGGATCGAGGACATCTACCAGGTCGCTAAGGAGCTGCGCAAGGCATTTCCGGACATCGGCATCGGCGTGGCACACGGACAGATGGACCGTGAAGATATCGAAGACGTCATGATGGAATTCAATGCCAACAAATATCAGGTGCTCGTCTGCACGACGATCATCGAGACCGGCATCGATATCCCCAATGCCAACACGATCCTGATCGAGGACGCAGACCGCTTCGGTCTGTCGCAGCTGTATCAGATTCGCGGCAGGGTCGGCAGAAGCAGCCGTGTCGCTTATGCGTACCTGATGTATCGGCCGCAGAAGCAGCTCAATGAGACGGCGATGAAGCGGCTCAAATCGATCCGTGAGTTCACGCAGCTGGGCAGCGGCTATAAGATCGCCATGCGTGATCTGACCATCCGCGGCGCCGGGGATCTGCTCGGCCCGCAGCAAGCAGGATTCATCGACAGCGTGGGCATCGATATGTATATGGAGATGCTGCATGATGCCATCGCCCGTCACCGCGGCCTCAAGCAGGAAGAGAAAGAGGAGACGCCAGTGCGCAGCACCAACGTGCAGGTGGACGCCTATATCCCTGATCAATTTGCCCCAGAGGACGGCGATAAGCTTTCTCTCTATCAGCAGATCGAGAAGATCCGTACGGTGGAAGAGCTGCACCGGCTGATGGATGAAGTCAGAGACTTGTTTGGCAAGCTTCCTAATGAAGTACGGCTGTTATTTGAGAAGAAGCAGCTGGATCTGTTGGCCGCTCAGCCATATGTGGAGGACTTCAAGGAGACACCGCGTGAACTGCGCATCATCTTTACGAAAGAGTGGAGCGATCATGTGGACGGCGTCAAGCTCTTTGAGCGGATGAATCAGATCTCCAGGCTCATCCGTCTGGGCTATGCAGAAGGAAAAGTCAGCCTGATCATCCCGAAGAGCCGAAGACAGCTGGAGATCTCCATCGAAGCACTGATGGAAAGCGCGCAGTTTCACGCGGAATACTGATGGACAGACGACGCATCATCTAGACCGCCAGTATATCTGATCGGTATAGATTTTCGGGAAATGCCCATACTATTCCTGCAGGACTGATGAACACGGCTTCATCAGCGCGGATGGAGGGAGCCTATGAAAGCAACCGGAATTGTCAGAAGACTGGATGATCTGGGGAGATTAGTCATTCCTAAGGAAATGCGGCGTCAATACCAGCTGCGGGAAGGAGATTCCATTGAGTTCTTTACGGAGGATGACCGGATCATCATTGAGAAACACAATGTCTTTTCCCGTTATATGGAAGAAATCGAACTGATGTGTGATATACTGAAAAAGACTTATGGCCATACCGTTCTCTTTTTGCATGCGGAATGGCTGCATAAGCATCAGGTAAAGGTCAGCGAGTCATTCATCCGCCACGCTGGTGTGCACCGTACCGTTCGTTTTAGTGATGAAAAGATCTATGCGGGCAGCGATATGCGCGAGAAGGGCGCCATTTTTCCGGTCACGGTATTTGGCGACTGGTACGGGGCGTTTGTCATCGTCGAAGGGGCGAAGCCGCTGGTGAGTGAGGAGATCCGCACGGCTGAAGCCTTTGCGGCATTGTTGAGCCGCCAGCAGGAACACTAAGAGAGAAAGCAGGGGAAACATGAGACTGGATAAATATCTGAAGACGGCCCGGATCCTGAAACGGCGCACCGTATCTAAGGAACTGGCCGATCAGCACCGCGTCTATGTCAACGGACGCGTGGCCAAACCGAGCACGGACGTCAATCCGGGCGATGAGATCCGCGTGATCTTCGGTTACCGCGAACTGTGTGTACGGGTGCTGCAGACACCGAAGCAGGTGTCCAAGAGCGACGCCGCACTGATGTTCGAAGTGCTGGAAGAAAAACGGATCGAACCGGAAAAGCCGGAAATCGAGCAAGCATGAAAAGCGCATCCATAGACGCGCCAGGCTGTGACTGAGGTGACAGCCTTTTTTTCGTTTGCTCTTGTTTCAGATATTCAGTGTGATGTGCGTTGGCGGCGCATGGCTGCGATCGGTGGATACGCATAGCCGACGATGACAGGCTGATCATTCCCGCTGATCAGTGCGGGATATCATCCAGTTTTGCCATATTTCTATATTTTTATTGACAATGTATGATCGTAAATGAGTATTGTATAGATGAAGAGATATGGAGATGATCGGATAGTCGATCAGGATCACGATCGATGAGCATTCAGGCTGGGTATGGACCTGATGCAAAAGGCGGCAGGCAGAAACCGATGTTCGATCATCAACGAGCATTTCAGGCATGACAGCGAGGTTGACCATCGTATGTCGATCGCTAAGAGCTGAAGATCGAATGATGTGATGGACTTGCTCATTTGGAGGTGATTTGATGAAAAACATCGTTTCGTGCAAAAGATTCTTCTATGCGGTATCCTTGATTTTCGTCTTTTTCGTCTCTGGCTGCACCAATTCAGACAAGGTCGATCCGGATGAAGTGATCAAGGAATTTGGTCAAGATGCTCAACAGCTGGCCATGGTAGAAATAGAGGACCGACAACTGCGGCTGATGACATATGATGATCAATATGAACTGGTAGAATTTCGAAAAGAGGGAGATGCCTATCGATATGACGGCGGATATATCACCCAAAAGCCGTATATTCAACGTTGTGAGACAAATGATGCTGGCGTCTATGTCACTGTCGTGATAGACAATACAATGATTGAAGCCGATGAGTATACATTAGAAATGAGGGCTTCTGAAACAGACAGCATGCTGTTAAAAGCAGAAAACTTGCTGGGGAATGAACCTTATCTGATCAAGGTTTATCATTTGCCTGGCGAATATCAAACGATGGAGCCGATGACATTTTATGATGAAAACGGAGATATCATACCGATCGAAGATATAACGGGCGATATCGACAGCAATATGATCGGCAACGCTCATCCCTGATTATTTCAGAACTGCTGAAGTCGGGCATTCTTGGACCGAAAACATCAGCGGCACCGCCGACGCTGTGATAAAATGCGCGTCATGGCAGGAGCGATCAAGCAAAGCGAGAAAGGGGCAGACGCTTCTTTCTTTAACAACAAGCGATCCTGAACACCGTCTGACCACCGACCATGTCGGTGGATATTTTTTTGCGGATGGTCAATGTGATACAAGCTGGCAGCGCATGCGCTTTTACTGACCAGGATCATCGTGCAGCATCGAATCGGTATCTGAAAACTGATGCAGCTTACATGAGGCTTGCTGAGCCACAAAGCGGGCATGATCACTGCTCTTGATCAGCGATCGGGCAGGATGAAGCTGTGACATGACAGATGACGTGTCTGCGGAAATCCAGAAAAAGGGAAGCGGTCCAAATTTAAAAAACCATCATCAAAAGCATGAAAAAAACGCTTTCATCTGCTATAATAAAGAACGTCCAAGTTCAGAGAGGAGGAGACCGCTGCAGAGACGGGCAAGCTATGAGGAAGGTATCAGTGAGAATGTTGAAGATCATCGATCTGCTGCTGGAAGAAGGAAGGACTACTGTATCTGCGCTATCAGAGCGTCTGAAACTGTCAACGCGTCAGGTTCGTTACGATATCGAGTGCATCAATTCGCTGCATGAGAAAAAACAGCCGTTGATCGAAACAGATAATAAGGGATTGCTGTATGCAAAAGATGAAGAAGATCTTCGTGCGCTCAGGAAGAATGCTGAGACGCTCAGCTACTCACAGCCGCAGCGTTTGCTGTATATGCGTCTGATCATTGCCTTTGATCTGGAGGCTTATAATCTCAGCCGGATCGCGGAGGAGCTTTCGGTCAGCCGCATGACGGCCAGAAATGACATGCAGCTGCTGGAACAAGAATTAAAGGAAAATGGTCTGTCCATCCGTTATCAGCATGGATACTCGCTGAGCGGAAGCGTTCAGTCTTTTTTTGCGTACCGCTGTAAAGTGATCTATCAGCTGAAGTATCTATTGTTCAAGGAGAAGCTGGAGAGCATGGAAACCCAGCTGAAGGACCATTTCTTCCGGCATTTTTTTCCAGTACGCCTTGCCGATGTCGTGCCGGTGCTCATGTCTTTTCTGCACAGTCAGAATGTCTGGCTGGACGATGCGGAATTCCATCATATTTATACGAAAGTGCTCGTCATTCTCTGGTATTCTTACAATAACAGAAAGTTTCCGCCTGCTTCAGAATTTCTTCACTTATCTTGTCCTGATCTCAGCGAGCTGTTTTATCAGCTGGAGACGATCGGGATCACCGTGCATAACGATGCGCGCAATTATATGGCCTATGCGTTCCAACAGATCCTGCAGTATCATGATACAGCCAAGCAGCGATATGGAAATGACGCGATCGTCTGTCTGCATCAGCTGCTCAATACATTGGAAGAGGATGGGGATGAACGCTTTTCCCGGGATGTGTTCCTGTTGAGCAATCTCTATGCGCATCTCTGTCATTTCATGCATCGCAAGAATTATGATATCCCATCGCTGAAGTCCAGGGATGATGAGGTCTGTCTGGATGAAGAGACGGAGAGAAAGCTCCGTCAGTTTTGCATGTCACGCGAGAACCCGTTCCCTTTGCAGGCGGAAGAGGAGATCGCACTGACCCGGCTGTATCTCGCCTGCAGCATCGATCGGATGAAGAAACAGGAAGCAGTGCGCATCCTGTTTGTCAGCGGTGCGTCCATCCAGCTTCAGCTGCATCTGCTTCACGATCTTGAGCAGTATTATCATGTGGAGATCGTCAGCCGGATCTCTGTCTTTGAGCTTCCCTTCTTCCATGCATGGCAGGATGTGCGGATGGTCCTGACGACGGAGCGGATCCCGGAGGAATTCGAATGTCCAGTGCCGATCCAGCGGATCTCGCTCATCTTGCGCGAGGAGGACCATCATGCGCTGCAGCAGGCCGCTCTTCCCCGCCGGCGGCTGGATGATCCTCATGAGCGGTCAGCGTTGGAACCGGTGCTGATCCAGCAGGACGAACAGCTGTCAGAGCAGGGGACGAAAGCGTCTGAGCTGCCGGCGCTGCAGCTGCGCTTCCGCCTGTCGCTGGATCGGCGGATCAGCTGGAACAGCATAGCGAGCGAAGAGGGGCCTCGATATATCGTGCTGGCAGAAGCACAGGATGCCGTCGCGCTGCTGCAGCTGCTGAGCAAGCTCTATCACGGCTTGCGGGACATGAAGCCGCAGGATGATCTTGCCGCCTGGCTCGAACGCCTTTTTGAACAGGACAGGGCAGAAGAGGGACATACGCAGGAAGAGCAAGCATGCGCATAAAACAAAATGAGGACGACGTGTCTGGCTGCGCGCCGTCTTTTTTTCGTGTGAGAAAGCCTGCATGCGCAAGTCAGGATCAGAAGAAGTGTCAAATTTCCGTCATCAGAATTTCCGCGTTTTATAAGTTTTCATTCCTGGAATTTGCCGTTATACTGAGTTTATGATAGCGTTTACGGACATTTCTGCATCCGTGACGAACGAGGGAAAGGAGAAATTGACTGATGAAAAAAAATCAGAAGATGATGCAGGTCCTGCTGGCGCTGGCGATGGCCTCCGGCACGCTGGGCAATGGCGTCATCTCGATCCAGGCGGCCGGAAACCGGGTAAACTTCGCGCTGGACAAGACTGTCACCGCCAGTCATGATGATGGCAACCTGCCGTCAAAAGCGGTGGACGGCGATCTGTCGACCAGATGGGGAACGGACCCTTATGGCAGCAACCAGTGGCTGGACGTCGATCTGGAAAAGACAGAACAGGTGGATGAATTCCGCATCGCATCGGAAAACAATGATGCACAGAAGATCAGAAAATTTAAGATCGAAGGCTCCGTGGACGGAGAGCAGTACACGCTGCTTTATGATGGAGAGGATCGTCCGGAAGGC